>WNFK01051963.1_pt1 | contig 48235 bp, 49 predicted proteins | sample 5400281 | NCBI WGS metagenome assembly WNFK01 (sample SAMN13153350, study PRJNA577476) | soil metagenome | isolation source: 20 cm soil on Douglas fir-dominated hillslope | place: USA:California | collected 2013-09-17
CAAGGAGAAGTACGAGGTCCACCACAAGGTGAAGATCAAGGACGCGGCCCTGGTGGCGGCGGCGGTGCTCTCGCACCGCTACATCGCGGACCGCTTCCTCCCCGACAAGGCGATCGACCTGATCGACGAGGCTTCCTCGCGGCTGCGCATCGAGATCGACTCGATGCCCGCCGAGCTCGACGAGACCCAGCGCCGCATCATGCAGCTCGAGATCGAGCGGGTGTCGGTGGCCCGCGAGTCCGACGACGTCTCGCGCGAGCGGCTGGCGCGCCTGGACGCGGAGCTGGCCGACCTGCGCGAGCGGTCGGCCCGGCTCAAGAACCAGTGGCAGGCCGAGAAGGCCGCGATCATGACCATCGGCAAGACCAAGGAGGACGCGGAGGCGGCCCGCGCGGCCATGGCCGACGCGGAGCGCCGGGGCGACCTCCAGAAGGCGGCCGAGCTGCGCTACGGCACCCTCATGGAGCTCGACAAGCGGCTCACCGCCGAGAACGCGCGCCTGGCCGAGATGCAGACCACCGGCCGCATGCTCAAGGAGGAGGTCGACGAGGAGGACGTGGCCGAGGTGGTGGCCAAGTGGACCGGCATCCCGGTCACCCGGCTGCTCGAGGCCGAGGTCCAGAAGCTCGTCAAGATGGAGGAGCGCCTGGCCGAGCGGGTGGTGGGCCAGCGCGAGGCCATCGGGGCGGTCTCCAACGCGGTCCGGCGCGCGCGCTCGGGCCTCTCGGACCCGAACCGGCCGATCGGCTCCTTCCTGTTCCTGGGCCCCACCGGGGTCGGCAAGACCGAGCTGGCGCGGGCGCTCGCCGAGTTCATGTTCGACGACGAGCGGGCCATGATCCGCATCGACATGTCCGAGTACCTGGAGAAGCACACGGTGGCGCGGCTCATCGGGGCGCCCCCGGGCTACGTGGGCTACGACGAGGGCGGCCAGCTCACCGAGGCGGTGCGGCGGCGCCCCTACTCGGTGGTGCTCTTCGACGAGATCGAGAAGGCCCACTCCGCAACACGGTGGTCATCATGACGTCGAACCTCGGGAGCCAGTTCTTCCGCGAGGAGAAGGATCCCGCGCGGGTGCGCGGGCTGATCCTGGAGCTGCTCAAGCAGGCCCTGCGGCCCGAGTTCCTGAACCGGATCGACGAGACCGTGATCTTCCAGCCCCTCGGGCGCGAGGAGATCGGCTCGATCGTGGAGATCCAGGCGCGACACCTGGTCAAGCGGCTCGCCGACAAGCGGATCACGCTCGAGCTGACCGCGGCCGCCAAGGCGCTCCTGGCCCAGGAGGGCTACGACCCGGTCTACGGGGCGCGGCCGCTCAAGCGGACCATCCAGCGCATGATCCAGGATCCGCTGGCGCTCGAGCTGCTGAGCGGCACCTACGGCGAGGGCGACACCGTGGTCGTCGACGCCGACCAGGGGCGGATCGTCTTCCGCAAGCGGGTGGAGGCGAAGCCGGTCTAGGCGCCGATCACGCCGCCGTCGGCGCGGCGTATCACCACGGTGGCCGAGCGGGGACGTCCCCCGGCCGGGCCCTCCGGCCACGCGCTGACCCCCTTCGGGGTGGCCGGGTTGCTGCGCTCGCTCGGCGTTTCCCCCGGGTGCTGGATGTTGACGAAGAGCGTCCGCCCGTCCGGCGTGCCGGTGGCCCCGGTGATCTCGCACCCGCGGGGTCCGGTGAGGAACCGCCGCACTTCCCGCGTGACCGGATCCGCGGCCAGCATCTGGTTGTTGCCCATGCCCGCGTAGTCACCCTTGTGGAGGAGCCGGGTGGACACGTCGGTCTGGATCCACAGCACGCCACGCCCGTCCACCCACAGCCCGTCCGGCGAGCCGAAGACGTCACCCTTGATATCCCCGCGCCGGGCCGGGTCGGCGCTCGCGGGATCGCCGCACAGGATGAAGACGTCCCACTCGAAGCGCGTCGCGGTCGGATCGCCGCCGCGCTCGCGCCAGCGGATGATGTGGCCGTACACGTTGTCCGCGCGCGGATTGGCCGGGTCCGGCCCCGGCCGCCCGGCCTGGCCCCGCGTCTCGTTGAAGGAGAGCGCGCAGTAGGCCTCGCCGGTGAGCGGGTGCACCGCGATCCACTCCGGGCGGTCCATCCGGGTCGCCCCCGCGATCTCCCCGGCCAGGCGGGGCGCGATGCAGATCTCGGCCTGGCTCGGGAAGCCGGCGCCCGCGTCGAGCCCGTTCTGTCCGGGGGCCAGCTCGAGCCAAACCCCGGTGCCGTCGGCGTCGAAGCGGGCTGCGTAGAGCGTGCCGTGCTCGAGCGCGCTCGGGCCGGCCGGATCGCGGCTCACGAACTTGTAGACGTACTCGAAGCGCGCGTCGTCGCCCATGTAGAAGGCCACCCGCTGGTCCGGGGCCACCGCGAGGGCGGCCCCCTCGTGCTTGAAGCGGCCCAGCGCGGTGTGCTTGACGGGCGGCCGGGACGGGTCGAACGGATCGATCTCCACCACCCAGCCGAAGCGATTCGGCTCGTTCGGATGGCGCGCGGCATCGAAGCGCTCGTCGAACTCGTGCCAGCGGTACCCGCCACCCCGCTCGTTGATGTCGTACCGCTGCTGCAGCGCGGGCACGCTGCCGGACTCGTTGACGAAGTAGAACTGGAAGTTCTCCTCGCACGTGAGATAGGTGCCCCACGGCGTGTAGCCCATCGCGCAGTTGCTCATCGTGCCGAGCACGGTGCGGCCGGCCGGATCGGCGGCGGTTTGCATCCACGGGTGCCCGGCGGCCGGCCCGGTGAGCCCCATCGGAGTCGCCGCGGTGACCCGGCGCGCGTAGCGCGACGGCCGGATCACGCGCCAGCGGTCACGGTCCATCTGCACCTCGATCACCGAGACCCCGTGGGCCGCCTGCGACTTCCGCACCTTCTCGGCGGTCCAGGTCAGCATGCCGTCCGGGTGGAGCAGGCCGTCGTCCGTGTACTCGTGGTTGACGGCGAGCAGCCCGTGGGTCGAGCCGGTCTGGCCGGCGGGGAGCGGGAAGAACCGCATGCCGTCGTGGTGCATGCCGGCCTGGCGGAGCTGATCGTCCACCGTGTTGCTCGCGTCCGGCTTGAAGGCGGGGCCATCCGATATCGGATCGCCCCAGGCATACAGGACCTCCGCCACGTAACCGCCCGGGACCACCAGCGCGTCGGCGGTCGACGCGGGCACGCCGGCAAAGCCCAGGGGGCTACTGGCCCAGGCCGCGGGCCCCAGCCAGCCCAGGCCGGCCGCGGCCAGGCCGGAAGTCAAGAACCTCCGGCGCGACAGCCGCGCACGGAGCACGTCCGCGAAGGTGGGCATCGTCGGCATGATGACGCGGCGACGGGCCCGCGTCCAGGAGAACTACGAGCCGAGCAGGCTGGAGACCGCGCGGGAGAGATCGTCCACCGCGAACGGCTTGAGCAGCACCTGCACCTGGGTGCCGTGGAGGAACCCCGAGTACTCGGGCGAATCAACGAAGCCCGAGATGAAGAGCAGGTGCGGGCGCGTATCCGGAAACCGCCGGGTCAGCTCCAGGTAGAGGCTGGGCCCGTCGAGGCTCGGCATCTTCAGATCGCTCACGATCAGATCGTAGGGCTTCGAGGAGTCGAGGAGCCGGAGCGCGTCGGCGCCGTCGCGTGCGGTCTCCACCGAGTGGCCGTCCGCGGCGAGCACCGCCGCCACCAGCTCCCGCACCGGGGTCTGGTCATCCACCACGAGAACACGCTTGTCTTGCATGGGCGCCTGCATACCATCCGAGGAGAGCAAGCTCCCTGCCAGCCGGCCGCAGTCGGCGCTTCCCGGGGAGTTACGTGAGAATGCCCGGTTCGAGGCGCGGCATTTGTCGGCGCCACGACAGGACGGACGTCCGCCGGGTGTCTATGCGAAAGCTGCCCGCGCCGGGCGCAGAAGGTGCGCGGTGAGGCGGATCAGCGCGCGCCGGGACCCGGCTTCGACGGACGCGGTTTGCTCGAGTCGAGAAACGTCGTCGCGAGCATCTCGACGTGACGCGGATCGAACGGCTTGGGCAGGTACGCGACGGCGCCGTTGCGCAGCGCCTCGGAGCTCATCTTGTTCTCCTGCGTGGCGCTGATCACGATGACCGACAGACGCGGCTCGACCTCGCGGATCTGCTTGAGCAGCGCGAGGCCGCTCATCCCCGGCATCTGCAGATCGAGGAGCACCAGGTCCGGCCGCTGGCGCACCACCGCGTCCAGGCCCTCGCGGCCGCCGGACGCCTCTTCGATCTCCAGGGTGTCCGAATAACGCATCGCGCGGAGGATGTCCGAGAGCGTCTTCCGGACCTCGGCCTCGTCGTCGACGACAAGTACGCGTCGCGTCGCCATTGTCCCCCGCCACTGTACACCCGGGCCGGGTGAATCCCGGACCCACCTGTTTGCCATCCAAAGGGGCGTCGGCGTAAGGTGGTGGGGTTTCTCTAGGGCTGGGAGGACCGGGTGAAGGAATCGCGGGTCGGAGTGCACTACGCGTGGGTGGTGCTGGGCGCCCTCGTGGTCGTCATGCTGCTGGCCTCCGGCCTGCGCGCCGTGTTCGGCGTGTTCATCAAGCCGATGGAGGCCACGTTCGGCTGGGACCGGGCCGCGCTCTCGGGCGCCGCCGCGCTCTCGCTCCTACTCCTGGGCGCCGCCGGCCCTTTCGTGGGCTGGCTCGCCGACCACTGGGGCCCGCGGCGGGTCATCATGCTCTCCGTCGTCCTGCTCGGGATCGGCACGATCCTGACCTCGCGGGTCACCGCCCTGTGGCAGGTCTACCTCACCGCCGGCGTGCTGATGGCGCTGGGCTCGGGCGGGGTCGGCATGTCCACCGCCGCCACCGTCGCCGCGCGCTGGTTCGAGGGCCGGCGCGGGCTCGTGATGGGCGTGATCGGCGGCGCGATGTCGGCGGGCCAGCTCATCATCGTCCCGCTCGCGGTCATCTTCACCCTCACCTTCGGCTGGCGGCAGTCGTTCATCTGGCTCGGCATCCTCCTCTTCGTCGTCGCGGTGCCGCTGACGCTGCTCTTCATCCGGAACGACCCGGCGGAGAAGGGCCTCAAGGCCTTCGGCGCGGGCCAGGCGATCCCGGTGGGCGGCATGGCGGCGCCGCCGGAAGGCCGGACCGGCATCGGGGACGCGATCCAGGTCCCCGCGTTCTGGCTCCTGGCCGGCAGCTTCTTCGTGTGCGGCTACACGTCCAGCGGGCTCGTGCTGACCCACCTGGTGCCGCACGCGGCCGAGCACGGCTTCTCCGAGATGCACGCCGCGCAGGCCCTGGGCGTGATGGGTGCCATGAACATCCTCGGCACGGTGCTCTCGGGCTGGATCTGCGACCGCTTCGGGCGCAAGGGCCCGCTCGCCTTCTACTACGGCGTGCGCGGTCTGTCCCTGTTGTTCCTTCTGTACGTCTGGAACGTGCCGTCACTGCACATCTTCGCGGCGATCTTCGGGCTGAACTACATCTCGACGGTCCCGCCCACCACCACGCTCACCGCCAACATCTTCGGCCGCTACTCGGTGGGCACCCTGTCGGGCTGGATCTTCTTCGCGCACCAGGCCGGCGCGGCGCTCGGCGCGGCGGTGGGCGGCTGGATCTTCACCGCCACCGGCTCCTACGCCTGGGCCTTCACCTCGGCCGCCCTGATGGCGTTCCTGGCCGTGCCGATGGCGCTGGCCATCAAGGAAGCGCCGGTGAGCCGGACGCCCCGCGAGACCGCGGCGCCGGCGGGCCTGCCCGCCACCGCGAGCTGGCGGGCTGGAGTAGAATGATGGACATGACGAACGAAGGCACCACCAAGCTCTCTCCGGATTTCGTGCGGGACTTCCCCTTCGAGAGCCGCCTGAGCCTGGCCTCGCTGATCCGCTACTGGGACGAGCAGGCCAAGGACCCGTCGGTGTGCGGGGAGATGGCGCGCTCGCTCATGACGCGGGTGCACCAGGTGCCCGCGCTGCTCGGGCCGATCGACGACATCACCCTGCTCGACGAGCACGGGGAGCTGGTGGACGGGCTGATGGGCGCGGTGTTCCCGCCCGTGTTCTGGGACCAGGCCCACATGGGCGCGCTGATCCCGTTCACCCTCCGCGGGGTCTACGGCACCAGCGCCTTCGACAACATCATGGGCGCGGACGGCGTGCTCTACGGGCGGCTGAATCTCGAGATGAGCGCGCTGAAGGACTTCCGCCTGCTGAATGCCTACGCGCTGATCCTCGAGCGCCTGCACGGCATCAAGTTCCCGGTGGACTACCCGCTGATCCTGACCATGCCGGAGGCCGAGACCGGGCTGGATCGCCACTTCAAGATCCAGTTCGACGGCCGCTTCGTGGACGTGGAAGCCCTGCGCCCCCTGTCGCCCCTGTCCGACGACATGCGCGCGCGCCTCACCGCCCAGGGGGTGGACCTGGAAGGCCTCAAGGCCCTGATCCCGCCGGGCAGCGTACGGTTCACCGGCTTCACGGTGGTGAAGGCCTCGGACGTGACGGACCAGGAGGTGCTCTCCTCGATCAAGCGCGACCTGATCGACAAGGAGTCCATCGTCTCGAACGCGCGCTTCGCGAAGCTGCAGGACAAGCTGCGGACCCTGTTCCGTCGGGCGGATCTGCACCTGAGCCTGGCCGCGCTCGAGGGGGAGCGCATCCTTGTGCTCAACTCCGGCCACCTGCTCGACCACGGCCAGGGCTGCATCTTCGCGAGCTCGGTGCGTGGGAAGACCAAGGACTTCAGCGGCTCCGCCTTCGAGAAGGCGGTGGTGAAGGGCCAGCCGATCTTCATCGAGGATCTCGCCGCGATGAGCCCGCGCTCCCCCAAGGAGGAGATGATCCTCCAGAAGGGCATGCGGAGCCTGGTGGTGGCCCCGCTGCACTACCAGGGCCAGCTCATCGGCACGCTGAGCCTCACCTCCCCGCGCCCGGGCGACATCAACACGCTGCTCGCGCCGCGGCTGATGGAGGTGCTGCCGCTCTTCTCGGTGGCGGTCCGGCGGAGCGTGGACGAGCTGCACTCGCGGGTGGAGGGCTTCATCAAGGAGCAGTTCACCGCGATCCATCCGGTGGTGGAGTGGCGGTTCCGCAAGGCGGTGCTGGAGACGATGGACCGGCACACCGCCGAGAGCGAAGCCAACCGCGAGATGGAGCCGATCGTGTTCCGCGACGTCCACCCGCTGTACGCGGTGTCGGACATCCGCGGCTCCTCGACCCACCGCGCCTGGGCCATCCAGGCCGACCTGCTCACCCAGCTCGGCCTCGCCCGCGAGGTGCTGCGCGCGGCCTACGAGATCCGGCCCCTGCCCATCCTCGACCAGCTCACCCATCGCATCGACGGCTCCACCGCGGAGATCGAGGTGACGCTGCGCTCGGGCGACGAGATGGGAGTGCTCGGCTTCCTCAAGACCGACCTCGAGCCGCTCTTCGGCCACCTGCAGACCTTCGGCCCCGCGGTGCACGAGAAGATCGACGCCTACCGGGCCGCGGTGGATCCGGGCATCGGGCTGGTCTACGCGCGGCGCAAGGAGTTCGACGAGAGCGTGACCCGCATCAACGACGCGGTCGCCTCCTACATCGACCTGGAGGAGCAGGCGGCGCAGGGCATGTTCCCCCACTTCTTCGAGAAGCAGAAGACGGACGGGGTGGACTACACGATCTACCTGGGCGGCGCCCTCCGCGAGGATGGCGTCTTCGATCCGCTCTATCTCAAGAACATGCGCCTCTGGCAGCTCATGGTGGCCTGCGGGGTGGCCCTGCGGGTGGAGCGCCTGAAGGACCGGCTGCCGGTGCGCCTGGACATCACCAACCTGATCCTGATCCAGCACGCCCCGCTCTCGATCCGCTTCCGCTCCGACGAGAAGCGCTTCGACGTGGACGGCGCCTACAACGTCCGCTACGAGATCATCAAGAAGCGGATCGACAAGGCGCTGGTGTACTCGCACCCGAGCGAGGCCGCGGAATGGCGCGAGTACATCGAGTACCTCCAGCGCCTGGGCTACCTCACGCGCGAGGTGGAGGAGCTGGAGCTGGACGAGCTGCAGGGCGCCCAGGGCCTGCGCGCCATGCGGGTCACGGTGGACCTGGCCAACCGCGAGCTGGACGTGCCGTCCACCGCCACCGTGACCGCCGCCCAGCCCCGCGTCAACGGCGAGAGGACGCCGGCCGCCTAGCGTCCGGCCGGGCCATGCGACGCCTGGCCTGCACGCTCCTCGCCGCGACGATCCTGGCGGGGTGCGCGACCACGTCGCGGCCGGCGGCCTCCCGCACGGATCAGGCCTCTCAAGCTCCGCAGCGCTGCTCCACCGCCGATCCTGACCGCTGGGCCTGGTTCTGCGTGATCGGCCACATCCTCTACGGCGCCGCCTCGTTCTTCACGCCGGTCAACGAGACGACGATGCGGTAGGCGTCAGCTTCCCATCACGATGCCGCCGTCTACGTTGATCGCCTGCCCCGTCATGTAGTCCGAATCCGGCCCGGCGAGGAACGCGACCACGTTCGCGACGTCTTCCGCCCGCTCCGGCCGCCCCAGCGGGATGTGCCGGATCCGTCGCTTCCACGCCTCCCCCTGCCCCAGGCCTTCGAGCGCGCCCCACTCCTTGTCGATCTGCTCCCACATCGGGGTCTCGACCGCCCCCGGGCACACGCAATTGGAGGTGACCCGCTCGGGCGCCAGCAGCTGCGCGGCGGACCGCGTGAGGCTCACCACCCCCGCCTTGGACGCCGAGTAGGGCGTCATCAGGTGGTTGCCGCCCCGATACGACGCGATGGACGCGGTCTGGATCAGCTTGCCCCGCAGCTCCGACCCCGCCATCACGTCCTGCTTCACCATGCGCTTCGCGACCGCCTGCATCACGAAAAACACCGCGCGCAGGTTCACGTCCATGACCCGATCCCACTCCGCCTCGGTCACGTCGAACATCGGCTCCACGCGGATGACGCCCGCGTTGTTGAAGAGCACGTCGAGCCGGCCCCAGCGCTTGTAGGGCTCATCCACCATGCGCGCGATGTCGTCCGGCTTGGTGACGTCGGCCTTCACCGCCACCTGCTTGAGCTCGGCCGCGAGCTTCACCACGCCGGCGCCGTCCTGATCGGCCAGGACCAGCTTGGCGCCTTCGGTGGCGAGACGCCGGGCGGTGGCGGCGCCGATACCGCGGGCGGCGCCGGTGATCAGTACGGTGCGTCCGTTGAGCGATGCCATCTTGGCTCCTCTGTCCTGGATGTCCTACTCGGTGAGGATCTTGTCGGCCCATTCGACCAGGCCGACGAAGATCGACGGATTGGAAAAGGTCGCGTTCTTCCCAGCCACATCGCTATCCAGGACCCCACGGGCCCTCGAACAGCCTCCTCAGACGTGAATGGGGACGCGGTGGGTCACGACCGTCGCCAGCGCTTCCGACAGCGGCGGCCACCCGACCGGAATGACCGACCCGGCCACGACCGACCGCATGAGAGAGACCGCCTCGCCGAGAAGGAAGATCTGGACTTCGTGACCCGCCTCGGCGAAGGCGATGGCGTGGTGGAACGGGAATGCGGCCTGCGTCGGATCGGCCGATCCCCAGGCACTCTTGATGAGCACTCTCATCCCATGGCCCTCCGGTCTACGAGCGTGACGGAACGGTCAATCTCCACTACGGTAGACGCCGATCGTGCAGGGCCGGGTGAGAACGGGCCGGCCGGGCAGACGCCAGAGCTGAGAGCCCGACCGGCGAAGGTTCCGGCCCTCGACCCGCCCTCGATAGGTCGCCTGATAGCTCCACGTCTGCCCGGCCGCGGACCCGGTGACCGTGATGTCGCCGTCGGCGGCCACGCTGCCGCCGCCGCGCTCCATCACCCCGAGGCGTCCGTCCCGGTCGCCCGAAGGACTTCCCGTTCGTATCGCCGACGTAGCGGCCGTCGTGCGGTGCGAGGCCGCTCGCCGCGAATGGAAGCGCGACGATACCGGCCGCGAGCGTCAACAACCCAGGAGCTCTCATCGACCGAAGATCGTGGGCCTCGACGGACCGCCTGTCAAGCCGGTCCCGTGGACGCGTCCCCCTACGGCACGCCCAGCAGCTTCCGGAACTCCTCCAGCTCCTGCTTCGGCACCTCCGGGTGCTCGCGCACCCTCGCGTACACGTCGGCGGGGTTGTCCTCGATCGCGCGGCTCACCTTGGAGAAGACGCGCAGGAGCTGGTGGGCCTCGCGGTCGGCCTTCTTCTGCACGAGGGAGCCGCCCATGCGGCCGATGGCGCGGATGACCGCGCTGTCGATCTGCACGAACGAGGTGAGCACGGTGGCCACCTGCTGGCGGCCCTGCCGGGCGGGCTGGAACTTGTAGACCAGCGCCACCACCGCGCGCCCCTTGATGTCGGGCAGGGCCGACTGGTAGGCGCCCTGCGCGCGCATCAGGCGCAGGCCGGGCTCGGCGTGGGCGAGGGCGAACGTGCCCTTCACGCCCCAGCCGTCGTCGAGCCAGAGCGAGCCGGCCTCACGCCAGATCTTGTAGCGCGCGGCCTTCAGCGCGCGGGTGACGTGGCTGGCGAACTCCGGGTGATCGAGCAGGTACTCGAAGATCTCGGGACGGACGACGTAGGGCTCGAACTCCATCCGGGTGGACGCGAAGGCCTTCTTGACGATCTCCTCGAAGTGGTGGCGCTCCTTCGGCGGAAGCTGAGGCGGGAGCGGCAGGGTCGGCTGCGCGACGATCGGCTGGGTGCCCCCGAGCAGCGCGCAGAGGCCCAGCAGCGCGACGACGGTGAAGCGGCGGCGGGACAGCAGGCGCAGGCGCGCCCCGGCTACCAGCCGATGGCGTGCGCGCCGCGGCGTGGGTCGGCTCCGCCCAGCCGCACGCCGTCCTTGCCCACCACCGAGGCGCAGACCGCGCCCGCGCGCCAGTCGTAGTCGGGCCAGTCGGTGATGAGGTGGCCCAGCTTGGCCAGGGCCGCGCGCGTCTCGGGGGCGATGCGGGCCTCGACGTCGACACGACCCGGCGAGTTGGTGTGCGGCCAGAAGGAATCCGGGAAGCTGCGGGTGGCCAGCCGCGGGGCCTCCACCGCCTGCTGGGGCGCCATGCCGTAGGCCACCATGTTGAGCAGCACCTGCAGCATCGCCTGCTGCTGCACGTCGCCGCCGGGGGTGCCGAAGGCCATGAAGGCGCGGCCGTCGCGCAGCACGAGGGACGGCGCCGGGGTGAGCCGCGGCCGCTTGCCGCCCACCACTTCGCTGGCGTGGCCGGGCACGAGCCAGCCCTGCGAGCCGCGCGGCGAGACCACGCAGCCCACGCCCGGGATCACCGGCGAGTCCACCCCGCCCGGATCGCTGGGGGTGGCCGAGAAGGCGTTGCCCTCCGCGTCGATCACGGAGACGTACGACGTGTCGAGCGTGCCCGCGTGCGAGGGCGCGCCCACCTTGGAGCCCGTGGCGTGCCCGTTGCGTACCGCGGCCTTGCCCTCCGGGTCGCCCGGCGGCGGCATCTCGGGCCAGGCGCGGTCCTCGCGGATCAGGCCGCGGCGCAGGTCCGCGTAGGCCTTCGAGAGCAGCGCCTCGGCCGGGACCTTCACGAAGCGCGGATCGCCGTAGTAGGCCTCGCGGTCCGCGAAGGCGAGCTTCATCGCCTCGATCAGGATGTGGAGTGCGCGCGGCGTGTTGTGGCCGAGCGCGGGCCAGTCGTAGGGCTCGATCAGGTTCAGCATCTGCAGGAACACCGGCCCCTGACACCAGAAGCCGCAGGCCGCCACTTCGTAGTCGTGGAAGCTGGTCTTGAGCGCGGGCGCGACCTCGGCCTGGAACGCGGCCAGATCCTCGAGCGCCATCAGCCCGCCCTCGCGGGCGTGGTAGTCCACGATGCGCTTGGCGATGTCGCCCTTGTAGAACGCGTCGCGCGCGGCGCGGATGGCGCCGGCGCGGCCGCGGCTGCGCGAGCGCACCTCGGCGGCCACCATCTCCTTGATCGTCGCGGCGAGCTCCGACTGCACGAAGAGCTGCCCGGCCGCGTGCGGCTTGCCGCCCGGCAGGAAGACCTTGGCGGAGGTGGGGAAGCGCGCGTACCGCTCGGCGTTGTTGGCCATGGTGGAGGCCGAGAAGGCCGAGGTCGGGAAGCCGTGCTCCGCGCACTCGAGCGCCGCCGACACCGAGTCGGTGAACGACCGCGTGCCCCAGCGCTCGAGCGCGACGCACCAGGCGTCGGGTGAGGCGGGCACCACCGTGCGCAGCAAGCCGATCGGGATGTCGCCCGCGTGCTTGGTGCGGAAGAGCTCGGCGCTCGCGCGGCGCGGATACGGTCCGACGCCCGAGACCTCGAAGGTCTCGCCGGTCGAGGCCAGGTGCACCAGGATCGGCGCCACCCCCGCGAAGCTCACCATGTCGGGATGGACGACTCCCAGCATGAACCCGGCGGCTACTCCGGCGTCGATCGCGTTGCCGCCCTCGGCCAGCACGCGCGCGGCCGCCTGCGCCGCGAGCGGATGCCCGGCCGCCACCATCCACTTCCGCCCCATCACCTGCGTCATCGGGCCCGAGCCCGCCGCCGCAGCGCTACGCTGGTACTGCGCGGAGTCGAGTGTCATGGCGCGTATGCTAACATACCGCCATGGCTCGCCGCTCGCCCCTCATCGGCGTCAGCACCTCGATCACGGTGGGCACCAATCCCGAGCGCGCGTACGTCAATTCCGCGTATCTGCACGCGGTCCAGCAGGCCGGGGGCGTGCCGGTGCCGCTGCCGCCGCAGCTCTCCGCCGCGTCGCTCGAGCAGCTCGGCGCGGAGCTGCACGGGCTCCTCCTGACCGGCGGCGGCGACATGGATCCGGCGCGGTTCGGCGAGGCGCCGCATGCGACGCTGTACGACGTCGCCCCGTCGCGTGACACCGTCGAGACCTCGGTGCTGAACCTCTCGCTCGCGCGCGGCGTACCGGTGCTCGCGGTCTGCCGCGGGGTCCAGGTGCTGAACGTGGCGCTCGGCGGCACCCTCCACCAGGACGTGGCGACCGAGCCCGGCACCCAGATCCCGCACAGCCAGAAGGAGCCGCGGGACCAGCCCACCCACAAGGTGAAGATCACGCCGGGCAGCCGGCTGGCCGAGACGCTGGGCACCGACGAGATCGAGGTGAACAGCATGCACCACCAGGCGATCCACCGACTCGGCCGCGGGCTCACCGCGGTGGCGTGGGCGCCCGATCAGCTCGTGGAAGGCGCGGAGATCAGCGATCCCGCGCGCTTCGTGCTCGGCGTGCAGTGGCATCCGGAGGAGCTGGTGGGCCATTCGGAGCCGGCCCGGCGCCTCTTCTCCGCGCTCGTGGCCGCGGCACGCAAATCCTGACCCCGCCCCCACTCTCGTCCGAGGTCGGGCCCGCTCCCGCCACCCGCTACTTCTCTCCCTGGGCCACGGCGGTCTATGCCGTGCTCACCGTCCTCCTGGTCGCCTTCTTCTACTGGAGCTGGGGCTCGCCGCTCGCGAACCTGGAGAAGCCGGAGGAATCGCTCGAGCGCCTGGTCTCGCGGGAGATGGACCTGCACGACGTGATGGGCGAGTTATCCCGGTGGGAGCTGAAGCTCTACGAGCTCACCGGCACCGAGCCGGAGACGTTCGAGGACGCCATCGCCCGCTTCGACGAGCTGGACGAGGAGCAGCGCTCGGCCCGCACCGATCTCGACCTCGTGGTGCTGCTCGCCGAGAACGGCCAGCTCGAGCGCGCCGCCTCCGTGATCGAGGCCCTGGAGGGCACCGACAGCACGGCGGCCCAGTACGGGCGCTGGCTGGAAGGCGCCTACCTCGAGGCGCCGTCGCCGCAGGACGCCACCCAGATGGCCGAGGAGATCCGCCGCGAGCTGCCGCACGACTGGTTCACCGACACCCTGGTGCGCCGTCTCGCCACGCGGGTGGACGATCCGGCGCTCCAAGCCGACGCGGAGGCGAACATCGAGGCCCGCGGTCATGCGCTGCTCCGGCGGGTGCGGGGGCTGACCATCACGGGCGTCGTGCTGTTCCTGCTGGCCCTGGTGCTCCTGTGGCGCCTGCTCCGCTCCGCCCGCGGTCCGCGCGTGGCGGAGGCGCCCCTGCCGCCGCTCTGGCGCGGTCTCGACGGCCTCGGCCTCTTCTTCCGCGCCGCCTTCGCCTACCTGCTCATGCCCGCGACGCTCGTCCTGCTGCTGCCACGGACACCCGGCAGCACGGTGGCGATGGGGCTACTGGGCGGGGCGCCGATGATCTGGTGGATCCGGCGCTACCTGCACGCCCGCGGCGAGACGCTCCGCGACACCTTCGGCCTGCGCGTGCCGGAGGGCCAGGCCTTCCGGGTCATCGGCTGGGGCATCGTGCTGCTCGGCCTCTCGATGGCGGGCGAGAGCCTGGTCTCCATGGGCCTCACCGCGCTCGGCGTCACGTCGCACTGGGCGGACGGCTTCCTCGAGGACTTCCTGTGGGGCTCGCCGACCACGGTGCTGGCGGGCACGATCGACGGCGTGGTCTGGGCGCCCATCTTCGAGGAGCTGGCCTTCCGCGGCCTGCTCTACCCCACGCTGCGCCTCCGCCTGCCGCCCTGGCTCGCCGCCCTGCTGAGCGCGGGGCTCTTCGGCGTGGCCCACGGCTACGGGCTGCAGGGCTTCGCGGCGGTCACGTGGAGCGGGATGATCTGGGCGCTCGGCTACGAGCGCTCGCGCAGCCTGCTCCCCGGCATGCTGGCCCACGCGGCCAGCAACCTGATGGCCACCGGCAGCTTCCTCCTGCTGCTGCGCTTCTAGCCCCTCCTACGCGAGCGAGGCATCCACGACCGCCAGCCGGTCCTTGCCCGGCGCGTAGGTGACCTCGCGGACGCCCAGCACGCCTCGCAGCTCCTCGACGGGCACCTTCATGGGCCCCGGCGACGGCGCGGCGCCGGGAGCGGGCTGCGGGAAGGCGGTCGAGCGCGCGGTGTGGAAGGTGACGTTGCCCTCCACCTTCTGCATGACCTGGTGGATGTGGCCGTTCAGCACGGTGACGGAGCCGAAGCGCTTGAGGTGGGCGAGAGCCTGCGCGGCGTCATCGGTCACCCAGCCCCACTGCGGGTATACCGCCCAGAGGGGGATGTGGGCGAAGACCACCACCGGCGTGCTGCCGGTGAGTCCCGCGACGTCGCGCTCGAGCCACTCGAGCTGCTCCGGCCCGAGGCGGCCGAGCCCGCCCACCTTGTAGTCGAGGACGTTGACGAGGCCGACGAAGTGCACGCCGCCGTAGTCGAAGCTCTGCCAGCCGCGGCCCGGCCGGCCCGCCGCGAAGCGATTCAGGTACTCGGTGCCGCCGTCGGCGAACACGTCGTGCTCGCCCGGCACGTAGAACGTGCGGTCGACGCCGGTGCCCTTGAGCGCCTCGCTGGCCAGGTCGAACGCGCCCGCCTTCTGCCCGTGGGTGATGTCGCCGGTGTGGATCAGGAACGCGGGCCGGGGATCGAGCGCCTTGATGCGGGCGATCGCCGCCTCGAAGGTGCCCATCGCGTCCGGGTTCGCCGCGCCCTTGAAGCCGATGTGGGTGTCGCTGATCTGGGCGAAGCTGAAGGCGGCCGGCGCGGACTGGGCCTCCGCCGCGCCGATGGCCCGGGACGAGAGCACCCCGCCCGCCACCGACCAGACCAATCCGGTCCCCGTCCACGCCATGCACTGGAGAAACCGCCGCCGGTCGACGCCGCGCTGATCGCTCATGATTCGCTCCTGACCACGACCTTGCCCGTCATCAGCGGGTGCAAGGTGCAGAAGTACTCGTAGGTGCCCGGCTTCGTGAACGTATAGGAGTAGGTCTCGTCGGTATCGAGACCCGGTGACCGGAAGATGTTCTGGGTCGAGGTCACGGTGTGAGGATCGTCGTCGTGGTTGATCCAGGTGACGGTGGTGCCGGGCCGGACGGTCAGCTCGGCGCTCCCGAAACCGTGCGCCTTGATCTCGACGCGCGGCCCCTCCGGCTGCGGCCGGGCCGGGCCCGCCGAGACCAGGAGCAGCGCGGCCATCATGGTTCCTGCCAGGGTGATTCGTCGCCAGGGGCTCATGTTCGTTCCTCCTCGCCCCTGCCAACGCAGCCCGGCTCCCTTCGTTCCGTGACGAAAAAAATGCGAGCCGGGAACGATCCGGCCGGCCCCGCGTTGCGGTGATCGAAGGACCAGCGGGCCTGGCCGCGGGCGAGGAGCCGCGATGGCGAGGGACGTGGGCGAGGCCTATGATCACGGCATGGCGAGCTGGGGGCGGGGCGACGCGGGGGGGCTCGGGCGTGAGGCCCTGGCCTACGCCGACACGCTCTACAACCTGGCCCGCTACCTCACCCACAGCCCGACCGACGCGGAAGACCTCGTGCAGGAGACCTACGCCCGCGCCCTCACCGCCGCGCACCAGTACACGCCCGGGACCAACCTCAAGGCCTGGCTCTTCCGCATCCTGCGCAACACGTTCCTCAGCCAGTACCGCCACGAGCGGCACAATCCGACGGTGGGCGGGCTCGACACGGTGGCGCCGACCTCGCAGGGCGTGGAGCAGGCGCAGTGGCTGCGGGGCGACCTCGAGCTGGACCGTCTGCGCAAGGTGGTCGGCGAGGAGATCGAGCGCGCGCTCATGAGCCTGGGCGAGGAGGCGCGCACCGTGATCCTGCTCGACCTCGAGGGGCTGACCGAGGTCGAGATCGCCCTGGTCGTGGGCTGCCCGGTCGGGACCGTGAAGTCCCGGCTGTCGCGAGCGCGCGCGGCACTGCGCGCGCTGCTCCGGGATTACGCGCCATGACGTGCGACGAAGCCCGGAACCGGCTCCTGGACGCGCGGCGCGGCCGGCTCGATCCGGAGGCGCTCGCCGCGCTGCGCGGGCACCTGCAGACGTGCGCGGCGTGCGCGCACGAGGACGCGGCGGAGGCGCTCCTGAGCGAGGCGCTCGAGGGCCGGCTCCCGCAGCACGCGGCTCCGGTGGCGCTCAAGCGCCGCCTGGCCGCGGAGTGGCCGAGGCCGGCCACCGCGGGCGCCGGCCCCTGGCGGCGCTGGGGGCGCTATCTCGTCCCCGCCGCGGCGGTGGCCGCGGTGCTCCTGATCGTGGTGCCGCTCGCCAACCAGCGGGCGAGCGAGCGCGCCGCCACCCGGATGGTGGCCGAGGCGGTCAACGATCACCTGCGGATCCTGGCGAGCGCGCATCCGCTCGACATCGAGAGCGGCGGGATCCACCAGGTCAAGCCGTGGTTCGAGGGGCGCCTCGACTTCGCGCCGGTCATCCGCTTCGACGGCGACCAGGACTTCCCGCTGCGGGGCGGCGCGGTCGGCTACTACCTGGACCGCAAGGCCGCGGTGTTCGTGTTCAACCGGCGGCTGCACACGATCTCGCTCTTCGTCTTCCGCGCCGACGGGCTGCCCTGGCCGGCCCGCGACCTGCAGCCGGTGGGCGGCGGGCAGGCGCACGTCACGACCTCCCGGGGGTTCACCTCGGTGCTGTGGCGCGACGGCGAGCTGGGCTACGCGCTGGTATCCGACGTCGACCCGGCGGACCTGGCCCGGCTCGCGGAGCGGCTCGCGCCGAAATCCTGATCGGCGCCGTGGGCGACGACCCCGCCCACCATGGTGAGCACCGGAGCGAGGCTCCCGATCGTCTCCTCCGCGCACGTGAACACGTCGGCGGCGAGCGCGATCAGGTCCGCGCGCTTGCCCACCTCGAGCGAGCCCTGCTCGGCCGCGAGCCCGACGGAGCGCGCGTTCCAGATCGTGAACGAGCGCACCGCCTCGTCGCGCGTCATGCGCTGCTCGGGCTGCCAGCCCGGATCGGCGCCCTCGCGCGGCCGGCGCGTCACCGCGGCGTGGAGGCCGTGGAAGGGGTTGGCGTCCTCCACCGGGAAGTCCGAGCCGCCCGCGATGTAGGCCCCGCTGTCCAGCACCGAGCGCCAGGCGTAGGCACCGGCCAGCCGCTCGGGTCCGAGACGCTCGCCGGCCCAGCGCATGTCGGAGGTGCAGTGGGTGGGCTGCATGCTCGGCACCACGCCCAGGCGCGCGAAGCGCGGGATGTCGGCGGGCGTGAGGATCTGGGCGTGCTCGACCCGCAGCGGTGAGGGCGGACCGCCGTCGGCGCGCACCCGCTCGAACACGTCGAGCACCATGGTATTCGCCCGATCGCCGATGGCGTGCACCCAGACGTGGAAGCCGCGGGCGCTCACCTCGCGGGTGAGCCGCTCCACGTCCTCCGGCGGCACCAGCACGAGCCCGGTGTTCGCCGGGTCGTCGCAGTAGGGCGAGTGCAGCGCGGCTCCGCGCGAGCCGAGCGCACCGTCGAGCCAGAGCTTCACCGCGCCCACCACGAGCCGCCCGTCGCCCACCGTCTCGGGGGCGCCGTCGCGGTAGCGGCCCCACGCCTTCTTGCCGGAGAGCGCCGCGAAGACGCGGAACGGGAACTGGCCGCGCTCGATCAGCCGGGTGTAGGACGCGATCGCCGAGAGATCGAGCCCCGGCTCGTGCGCGCCGGTGAGGCCCTTGGCGAGGCACTCGGCGATGGTGTCACGCACCGCCTGGTCGAAGCGCTCCTCCGACGGCGCGGGGACCAGCCCGCGGATGATGTCCTGGGCCAGGTCGATCAGGATCCCGGTTGGCTCGCCGCGCCCGTCCTTCGCGATGAGCCCGCCCGGCGGGTCCGTGGAGTGGCGCGTGATCCCCGCACGGGTCAGCGCCAGACCGCTGGCCCACGTCGCATGCCCGTCCACGCGGATGAGCGCGACCGGATGCCCGGGGGCCGCGCGATCGAGCGCGGCGCGCGAGGGATAGGCCTGCCCGGGCCAGCGCGTCTGGTCCCAGCCGCGCCCGGTGATCCACTCACCCGCCGGCCGCCGAGCCGCGGCCGCCGCGACCATCCGCGCGACCTCGTCCTCCGAGCGCGCGGCGGCCAGGTCGAGCTCGAGCCGCGCGCGGGCCAGCAGCATGAGATGCCCGTGGCCATCCACGAGGCCCGGCAGCACCGCGCGCCCGCCCAGGTCGAGGGTGGGCTCGCCCGCCGCCGGATTGACGTCGCCGCGCCGGCCCGCGAAGGCCACGCGGCCCTCGCGGATCACGAGGGCGTCCACCACGGAGCCGGCCGCGTCCATCGTGTGGATCCGGCCGTTGGTCAGCAGCACGATCGGCGCGCGCGGCGGGAGCTAGAGGAGGGTCCAGCGCGAGGGGCTGCCGGCCACCGTCTCCTCGCTCACCCGCGCCTCGTTCTTGAGCTTGCGCAGGTGGGAGTGCACGGACATGCCGGCCATGCGGTGCAGCGCGGGCATCACGTCGGCGTAGATCACCTTGACGATCTCGGGCACGGTGCGCGGGCCGCCGCCCAGCACTTCGAGGATCTGGCGCTCCCGCAGCATGCGGTGATCGATGAACTCCTGGATCTTGCCGGGGCCGTCCTCGATCACCGGGCCGTGGGCCGGGTAGATGTGCCGAACGCCCAAGGCCTGCACGCGGCGCAGCGAGTCGAGATAGAGCCCGAGGTCGCCGTCCTCGTCGGGGATCACGGTGGTGGAGCCGTTCAGGATCAGGTCCCCGCTGAAGAGCGCCCGCTCCTCCCTCAGGAAGAAGCAGAGATGGTCGGAGGCGTGGCCGGGGGTGTAGACCGGCACGAGGGTGACGCCGTCGCCCTCCACCACCTCGCCGTCCTGGAGCATGTCCACCTCCTCGGGCAGCCCCGAATCCTTGAAGATCATCTTCGAGACCGGCACGCCCGGGAACAGCTCGCGCAGCTGGCCAACCCCGCCCAGATGGTCGCGATGGCGGTGGGTCAGGATGATGCGCTCCGGCCGCCGCCAGCCGCGCTCGCGCAGGTAGCGCTCGAAGAGCTCGGGATACTCGGACTCGCCCGCGCCGGTGTCGATCAGGATCGGATGGGCGCGCCCGACCAGGTAGGTGTTGGTCCCGGGACCGGTCATCATGCCGGGATTGAGCCCGAGCACGCGGCCGACCAGGTCGGTGGGCGTCGCGCTGTGAGGAAAGTTCGGATCGATCCAGCTCATGGGCCCGAGTGTAGCAAAGTCGCGAAGCTTGCGACCCGGGGGGAGGCTGGGATATAAGCAAGCCCAGACGCCGCCCACCCCCAACGCCGCTGGAGGCTCGTCATGATTCTACGCGCAGCGCTCGCCATCATCTTCTTGCTCGGGCTCGTCTCCCCCTCGCCCGCCCAGGTGGTCACCCTCAAGCTCGCCACCATCGTCGGCAACGACAACCCGTTCACCACCGCCGCGTACAAGTTCAAGGAGATCGCCGAGGCCAAGAGCGGCGGCAAGATCAAGGTCGAGGTCTACCCGGCCGGACAGCTCACCAAGAACGAGATCGTGGCCATCGAGGGGATGCAGCTCGGCACGGTGGACATCGCGGCGGTCTCGCTCCCGTCCGCGGGCGGCAAGTTCGATCCCAAGCTGCTCGCGCCCGACGTGCCGTTCCTCTACCAGAACCGCGAGCACGTGTGGCGCGTGATGGACGGGCCGGTGGGCAAGGAGCTGATGAAGCACTTCGAGCCGCTCGGGGCCAAGGGCTTCTGCTACGGCGGCGGCTTCGGCTTCCGCGGCGTGCTCTCCAACAAGAAGGCGGTGATGGTGCCCGACGATCTCAAGGGCCAGACCATCCGCGTCCCGCCCATCCCGACCCTGGTCGAGGTCTTCAAGCAGTTCGGGGCGAACCCGGTGCCGATGATCTGGGGCGAGGTGTACATGGCGGTGCGGCAGGGCACGGTGGACGGGCTCGAGCTGCCGGTGACCACCGCGGTGTCCGACAAGTTCCACGAGATCACCAAGTACTACTCGAAGACCCAGCACTCGTACCCGGCCGCCGCCTGGCTCATGGCCAAGGCGAAATACGAAGGCCTGCCCGCCGATCTCAAGAAGGTGATCGACGAGACCATGACCGCCTCGTGCGCCCAGCACCGCCAGGACGAGCTGAAGGCGGAGGTGGAAGGGCTCGCGGCCATGAAGGCCAAGGGCATGCAGGTCAACGACGTGAAGGACCTCAAGCTCTTCCAGGAGCGCGCGCAGCCGGTCTGGAAGTTCCTCGAGCAGAAGGCGGGCAAGGAGCTGGTGGACCGGGTGATCGCGGAGGCGCGGGCCACCGCGAAGTAGCGTGCTCGTCGACTGGGTCTGCCTGGGACTGATGCTGGTCCTGGTGGCGGACGTCTTCCTGGGCGTGTTCAGCCGGTACGTCATGCACGCGACCTTCCAGTGGTACGACGAGGTCGCGCGGCTCTGCTTCGTCTGGATGGTGTTCCTGGGCGCCGCGTCCGCGGTGCGGCGCGGCGCCCACTTCCGCCTCCACCTCCTGATCGACCGCCTGGGCCCCCGCCTGCGGCGCGGGACCGATCTGGTGGTCGGCCTGCTCGTGGTGGTCTTCGCGGGCGTGCTGGTGGCGGGCGGCGTCGCGATGTGGCCGGTGGCGCGCGGGCAGGTCTCCGATTCGCTCGAGCTGTCCATGGTGTGGTTCTACGGCGCGCTGCCCGTCGGGGGCGCTCTCATGATCCTCTTCTCGCTCCCCCATCTCTGGCGCCTGGCCCGCGGCCGATGATCCTGGTCTGCCTCGTCTTCCTCGTGCTGCTCGCCATCGGGGTGCCGGTGGCGGTGACGGTGGGGCTGGCCGGCTACATCGGCGCCATCCTCGCCGCGCCGATCCCGCTCGCGGTGACCGTGCAGACGATCCTCCACCAGGTAGACTCCTTCGTCCTCCTCTCCCTGCCGCTCTTCATCCTGGCCGGCGCGCTCATGGAGACGGGCGGCATCGCGCACCGGCTCGTGCGCCTCGCGGTGGCGCTGGTAGGCTGGGTGCGGGGCGGGCTCGGCATGGCGGTGGTGGCGGCCGAGTACATCTTCTCGGGCATCTCCGGCTCGACGGTGGCCGACGTCTCCGCGGTCGCGTCCACCACGATCCCGGGCATGGTGCGCGCCGGCTACAGCCGCGAGCTCGCGGTCGCGGTGGTGTCGGCGGCCTCCGCGATGGGCATCCTGGTGCCGCCCTGCATCCTCATGATCGTGATCGGCTCGGTGGCGAGCCTCTCGGTGGCCGCGCTGTTCACCGCCGGCTTCCTGCCCGCGGTGGTCATGGCGCTCGTGCTGATGGCCTACATCTGGCGCGCCGCCGGGCGCATGGGCATCGCGGCCGAGGCCAAGCCCACGCTCGGCGAGCTGGGCGTGGCCTTTCGCCAGGCCCTCATCCCGCTCGGCATGCCCGCGATCATCTTCGGCGGCATCCTGGGCGGCATCATGACGCCCACCGAGGCCTCGGTGCTCGCGGTGCTCTACGCGGCGGTGGTGGGGCTCTTCGTCTACCGCGAGATCGAGTGGGCGGCCCTGCCCGGCATCATCATGAACTCGGCGATGATCACCGGCGCGGTGGGCCTGCTACTCGGCACCGCGGGGGTGGTCTCGTGGTTCCTCACCGTCCAGCAGATGCCGGCCGCGATGATCCGGATCATGACGGTGGTGCCGGGCAGCAGCCTGATCTTCCTCTTCATCACCGCGGCCATCTTCATCTTCTTCGGCGCGGTGATCGAGGGGCTCCCGGCGGTGGTGATCCTGCTGCCGAGCCTGCTGCCGGTGGCGGCGGGGCTCGGCATCAATCCCATCCACTACGCCATCGTCATCGTGGCCGCGGTGGGCATCGGGCTCTTCCTGCCCCCGATCGGGGTGGGCCTCTTCATCGCCTGCGGGATCGCCGACGTCTCGGTGGACCGGGCGACCCGCGCGATGCTGCCCTTCGTGGCGGTGCTGCTGGTCGGGCTCCTCATCATCATCCTGGTGCCCGAGATCACGCTGATCCTGCCCCGCCTCTTCAAGCTGCTCTGAGGGCTCGACCGCTCACGACACGCCGAGATAGCGCCGCTTGATCTCCTCGTCGGCCTCGAGCCCGGCGGGCGTGCCCTCGTAGACGATCTTCCCCTTGTTCATCACGTAGACGCGGTCGGCCACCCGCAGGGCCAGGTGGTAGTTCTGCTCCACCAGCAGCAGCGAGAGGCGCTCCGCCTTGAGCGCGATGAGGATCGAGCCGATCTCGCGGACGATCAGCGGGGCCAGGCCCTCCGACGGCTCGTCCAGCAGGAGCAGGCGGCCGTTGGTGAGGAGCGCGCGGCCGATCGCGAGCATCTGCTGCTCGCCGCCCGAGAGCGTGCCGCCCGACTGGTCCTGGCGCTCGCGCAGGCGGGGGAAGAGCGCGAACACGCGGTCGAGGGTCCAGCCTGAGGCGCGCGCGCCCAGCAGCAGGTTCTCGCGCACCGAGAGCGGCGCGAAGATGCGCCGGCCCTGCGGCACCAGGGCCAGGCCCCGGCGCGCGATGCGGTAGGCGGGCCAGCGCTCGATCGCCTGCCCCTCGAAGAGCACCCGCCCGGCCCGCGGCGGGGTGAAGCCCACGATGCTGCGGATCGCGGTGGTCTTGCCCGCCCCGTTCCGGCCCAGCAGCGCGACCGCCTGTCCGGGCGGTACCCGCAGCGAGACGCCGTGGAGCACGTGGCTCTCGCCGTAATAGGTGTGGATGCCGTCCACCTCGAGCACGGCTCAGGCGCTCCCCAGGTAGACTTCGTAGACGCGCGGATCGGCCTTCACCTGGGCGAAGGTGCCCTCGGTGAGCACCTCGCCGTAGTGCAGCACGGTGACCCGGTCGGCGAGCGAGCCGACCACGTCCATGTCGTGCTCGATGATCAGCAGCGTGACGTCGCGCGGCAGCGCCTCGAGCATGCGCGTCATGCGCAGCGTCTCCTCGGGCGACATGCCGGCGGTGGGCTCGTCCAGGAGCAGGAGCCGCGGCGCGGTGGCGAGCGCGACGCCGACCTCGAGCTGGCGCTGCTCGCCGTAGGACAGGCGCCCGGCCGGCTCGCCCAGACGGTCGGCCAGACCCACGATCTCGGCGACCGCGCGCGCGCGGTCGAGCGGGCCGCGGCGGCGCGCGACGCTGCCCAGGAGGTCCCAGGTGCCGGGTGCGCCCACCGCGGCGGCCAGCCGCAGGTTCTCCTGCACCGCAAGTCGGGGGAAGAGATTGTTGCGCTGGAACGAGCGCGAGATGCCGCGGCGGGCCACCGTGTGCGGGGCGAGCCCGCCGATCGGCGTGCCGTCGAGCAGGATGCGGCCCGACGTGGGCGCGAGCTGGCCGGTGATCACGTTGAAGAGCGTGGTCTTGCCCGCCCCGTTGGGGCCGATGATCGCGCGGCGCTCACGCGCGGCGACCTCGAACGAGACGCGGTTGAGCGCGCTCAGCGCACCGAAAGCCCGGCTGAGCGCGTCGGTGGCGAGGAGCGGCGCGGTCATGCCCGCAGGCCCACCCGGCCGCGCAGCGCGCCCACGATGCCGCCGGGGGCGAAGAGCACGAAGAGGATGAAGGTCATGCCCAGGATCAGCATCCAGCGCTCGGTGTAGGTGCTGACCAGGCTCTGCAGCAGGATGAACGCGGCCGCGCCCAGCACCGGGCCGCCGAGCGTGCCGGTGCCGCCGATGATCACCATCAGCAGCGCCTCGCCGGAGGTCTTCCAGAAGAAGGCGTCCGGCCCGATCGAGCCGTTGAACTGCACGTAGAGCGAGCCGGCCGTGCCCGCGAAGACACCCGCGATGACGAAGGCGAGCAGCTTGTAGCGGTCCACCGCGTAGCCCACCGCCTCCATGCGCGCCTCGTTCTCGTGGATGCCGCGCAGCACGTGCCCGAAGGGCGAGCGGACGATGCGCCAGAGCCGCTGCCGACCGGCACCACCGGGCGCGGGATCCCGACCAGCCCGTCCTCGGCCCCGAGCCAGGAGACCTGGAAGGCATACGCGTAGAACATCTGAGAGAAGGCGAGCGTGAGCATGATGAAGTACACGCCGCTCACCCGGATCGAAAAGTAGCCGATCACGAGCGCGGCGAGACCGGCGGCCGCCGCGGGCAGCACGAGGGCCGAGACCAGGCCCGGGCTCTTGGCGAGCGCGAGCGCGGCCACGTAGCCGCCGACGCCGAAGAAGGCGGCGTGGCCGAAGGAGACCATCCCCGCGTAGCCCATCAGCAGATCGAGGCTCATCGCGAAGAGGCCCCAGATCAGGATCTCCTGGAGGAGCTTCACCGGGTAGGTGCCGGCGCCGAGCGGGAAGAGCGCGAGCGCCACCACCACCAGGGCGAGACCGAGGAGGCGCCGCGTCACTTGAGCGGGCGGCCGAAGAGCCCCTGGGGCCGGAGCAGCATGACCGCGGCCATCACCACGTAGATGATCAGCATGGAGGAGTCGGGCAGCCACGCCTTCCCGAAGGTCTCGGCCTGGCCGATGACGAGGCTGCCGACGAGCGAGCCCTTGAGGCTGCCGAGACCGCCCACCACCACCACGATCAGGGCCGGGATCAGGATCGCCACGCCCATGGACGGGTAGGCGGACTGGATCGGTCCCGCGATGACGCCGGAGAGCCCGCCGAGCGCGGCGCCGAAGGCGAACACCCCGGTGAACACGGCTTTGATGTTGATGCCGAGCCCGCCCGTCATCTCGGCGTCGAAGACCCCCGCGCGGATGATCGCGCCCAGGCGGGTGCGCTCGATGAGGAGCCAGAGCAGCAGGGCCACCACGAGCCCGAACACGATCACGAAGAGCCGGTAGGACGGGATGATCGCGCCCCACACCGCCACCGAGCCCGAGAAGAGCTCGGGAGGCGCGATCGAGCGGATACGCCCGCCCCAGATCCACTTCACCAAGTCCTCGAAAAGGTAGATGAACCCGAAGGTGAGCAGCACCTGGTCGAGCGGCGGCCGCCGGTAGAGCGGGCGAAGGCAGCTCACCTCCAGCAGCGCCCCGATGAGGCCCACCGCCAGCGGGGCCACGAGGAGGGCGAGCCAGAAATTTCCGGTGCCCGCGATGAGGCTGAGCCCCGCGTAGGTGCCCAGCATGTAGAAGGAGCCGTGGGCGAGATTGACCACGTCGAGCATGCCGAAGATCAGGGTGAGCCCGACGGACAGTAGAAAGAGCAGCACCCCGTAGGCCAGCCCGTTCAGCGCCTGCGCGAACAGATCGGCCGGCATGCGGGGTGCCGCGTTGCCTCGACTACGCGGGCAGCGTGCAGCCCGTGCCCGGGTCAGTCACGTTGGCCACCTTGTCTATCGGGACGTTGTTCAGACCGCCCGCGACTTCCTTCACCTCGCGGATGTAGATGAAGGGCTGGATCACGTTGTGGCTCTTGGGATCGAAGCGGAAGCGGCCGCGCGGGCTGTCGAACTCGCTCTTCTCGATGACCTCCACCAGCTTCATCTTGTCCTGGGTGTTGCCGTTCACCGCCTTGAGTGCGCGCACGATGACCTCCGCGGTGTCGTAGCCCTGGCACGCGAAGCCGTCCGGCATCTTGCCCGCGTACTTCTCGCGGAACTCCTTGACGAACCGCTGGTTGGTCGGGTTGTCGAGCAGCGGGGTGTAGAAGTGGCCGGTGATGACCCCGAGGGCCGACTTGCCCTGGGCGGGCAGCACGTCGGGCTCGGTGAGGAAGCCCGCGCCGGTGAGCTTGATCGACTGCTTGAGCCCGAACTGGTCGAACTGCTTCACGAAGTTCACCGCGTCGGTGCCCGAGAAGAAGGCGTACACCGCCTTGGCGCCCGACTGGCGGATCTTGGTGAGGTACGGCGCATAGTCGGTCTCCCCGAGCTTCGGGTAGTCCTCGCCGACCAGCTTGCCGCCCGCCGGGACGAACGTCTCCTTGAACGCGCCGAGCTGGTCCTTGCCCGCCTGGTAGTTGGGAGCGGTGATGAAGACGTCCTTGGACACGTGCTTGGCCACCCACTCGCCCATCGGCTGGTTCGGCTGCCAGTTCGAGAACGAGGTGCGGAAGATCCACTTCGAGCAGCGGCATGCCCATCAGGATGCCGCTGTGCACGGGCCCGGTGAGGATGTCGACCTTGTCGGAGTCGATGAGCTTCTCCGTCTTGCGGATACCCACCGGCGGCTGCATCTCGTCGTCTTCCTTGATCAGCTCGATCTTGCGCCCGGCCACCGTCCAGCTCTCGCGCGCCAAGACCAGCTCCATGGCCTGAGTGATGCTCTCGCCGAGCACCGCGTAGACACCGGAGTACGGCAGCACGACGCCGATCTTGATCGGGCCCGCCTGCGCGCCGGCGCGCAGGACCCACGGCCCCATCGCGGTACCGACCGCCGCGACCGTAGCTCCGCCGAGGAATTGCCTCCGTGTGACCTTGTCCATTCCTGTCCCCTCCTTGGGAGAGTGCGAGCGCTCGATTATAGACCGGCCAGCAGGGAGATCACGTAGTTGCCGCTGCCCGAGGACGGGCCGTAGGCGTGGACGCTGGGGACGAAGCGGTGGCCCGACTCCATGACCGCGCCCAGCAGCATGGCCAGGTGGCGGCCGCCCAGCTCGGCCTCGGTGGTCCGGGTGAACTCGGGCAGCCAGGCCCAGAGCTTCTCGAGCTCGCCGTCGGCCAGGAGCCGGGCGAAGCGGTGGTCGAGTTCCTGGTCGGCCGGCAGGGGCGCCCGCTCCGGCCCGCGCACCAGCTTGTGGGAGACGCTGCCGCTGGCCACGAAGCCCACCCGCTTGTCGCTCTCGGTCGCCACCCGCGCCACGTGCCGGCCCCAGGCGTGGGCCTCCTCGAGATCCGCGGACAGGCAGACGGACACCGGCACGATCGGGGTGCGCTGCGCCCGATCGAGATAGCACACCATCGGCATCAGCGTGCCGTAGTCGAGCGGATAATGGACGTCGTTGGCCAGCACGCACTGCAGGCCCGCCGCCTTGCCGCGGGCGATGATCCGCGCGGCCAGGTCGTAGTCGCCCGGGTAGTCGTAGGCCACGCCGTGGATGATCTCGGGGGCTTCCTGCGCGGTGAGCACGCCCTGGTGCCGCGGGGTGCCGTCCACCACGGTGGGGAACGTGGTGATCAGGTGGCACGAGTTGATGACGGTCACGTCGAGCCTCGCCCGCGCCACCGCGTCGGCCTGCGCCACGAGGCCGTCGCGCACCGGGCGGAAGACCTCGGAGGCGAGCTTGCCCTCGATCGCGGCCTCGAGCGTGCAGTAGCGCGGGGTGTGAACCGTGAGAAACGCTCCGGCGAGTGGGCTCATGAACGCGACTCTCCTTTGAGGCGGGCGACGACGCCGGCCGGAATGGGCCGGGCGGCCAGCGCGCCGCCGGGGCTCTCGGGCTGCGCCACCCAGGCTCGCACCTCGAAGCCGGTGGCGCAGCGCCGGCCCCCGACGGATACCTCGTGCTCGACCCGGAACGTCTTCTCGCGCACCTCGCTCACGGTGGTCTGGATCCACACCTCGTCGCCGTAGCGTACCGGAGAGGCGAAGCGCGCGCCCGTTTCCACGATGGGCACTCCCACGATCCGCTCCGCGGGAAAGAGCTCGCGCCACGGCATCCCGACGGACTCGAACAGCGCCTCGGTGCCCAGGTCGAACCACTCGAAGAAGCGCGGATAGAACACGATCCCGGCCGGGTCGGCCTCGCTCCAGCGCACCTTCACGGTGAGCCCGTTAGCGACCATCGACGGCCGGGTCGCGTAGCAGTTCGCGGAGGCGGAAGCGCTGGAGCTTTCCGGTCGCGGTGCGCGGCAGCTCGCTCAGGACCCGGATCTCCCGCGGCCGCTGGTGGGGCGCCAGGGCGCCCTCCAGGAACCGCCGCACGTCCGCCCGCAGCGCCTCCGGCTCCGCGGCCGGATCGCGCGGCACCACGAACACGAAGGGCTTGGTGAGGCCGCCCGCCTCCTCGGCCCCGACGACCCCGCCGTCGAGGACACCCGGGTGTCGGAGCAGGACCGATTCGATCGCGGCCGGGGCCACCCATTGGCCGGCCACCTTGAAGAAGTCGTCCTCGCGGCCGCAGTGGACGTGGCCGCCGTCCGCCTCGCGGCGATAGACGTCGCCCGTCCGGAACCAATCACCCACGAAGGTCCGGCGCGAGTGATCGAGCCGCTGCCAGTAGCCCGCGGCCTGCGAGGGCGTGCGGACCCAGAGGACACCTTCCTCGCCCTCCGGTACCGGCCGGCCCTCCGCGTCCAGGATCCTGGCCTCGGTACCGGGCACCGGCTCGCCCGACGATCCGGCGCGGCTCCGGCCGGGCCGGTTGGCGAGAACCATGAAGATGGTCTCGGTGGCGCCGATGCCCTCGAGGATCTCCACGCCGAACCGCTCCCGCCAGGCGGCGTAGATCTCGGGAGGCAGCCGCTCGCCGGCCGAGACGCAGAGGCGCGCCGAGCCGAAGGTCTCGGCGGGAAGATCGGCGTGGAGCAGTCGGGCGTAGACCGTCGGCACCGAGAAGAAGAGCGTCGGGCGAACCTCGCGCATCACGGCGGCGATCGCGGCGGGATCCGGCCAGCCCGGATGCAGATAGGTCGTCGCACGGGCGCGGAGCGGGATGAGGAGCGCGTTGCCGAGGGCGTAGGCGAAGAAGAGCTTCGACGTGGCGAAGATCCGGTCCGCGGCGGTCACGCCCAGGACGTCCAGGTAGTTGTGGCAGGCGGGCAGCGTGCGGTGGCAGTGCACCGCCGCCTTCGGCGAGCCGGTCGTGCCGGAGGTGTAGAGCCAGAACGCCATCGCGTCGCCGCCCACCGGTTCGGGCGGCAGGGGCGAGGCGGGCGCGCCGGCCACGAGCGCGTCGAACTCGATCGCGCGAGAGCCGAGCGTGCCCGACTCCATGCCCGCGGCGGCCAGCACCGCGCGATCGGTCACCACCGCCTTCGGCCGGCAATCGGCCAGGACGGTCCGGATCTGGGCCGCGTCGAGGCGCGTATTCAGCGGGACCGCCACCGCGCCCAGCTTCAGCGCCGCGAAGAAGGTCGCGGCCCACGCGGGGCCGTCGGAGAGGAGCACGGCCACCCGCTGCTCGGGCTCCACCCCGCGCGCCCGCAGCGCGTGCGCCGCCCGATCGGTCAAGCGCTGCAGCTCGGCGTAGGTGATCGGGCCGGACGGAGTGAGGAGCGCGGGGCGCGCGCCGTGGCCTTCGTCGACCGGCGCGTCCACGAAGAGGGCCGCCGCGTTGTCCATCCCGCCGGCCCTCAGCTCTGGCCGACGCGCTTGCCGCGGGGAATGCTGAAGCCGGACGCCTCGATGCGGTCGAGGATGCCGTGGAACTTGTGACGCCCGTCGGTGTGCGCGGCCCACACGTCGTCGAGCCGGTCGAAGCCCGCGATGTACCCGAGCCCGCAATCGGCCGGCTCGGCCATCGGCATCTCGCCGGCGAGGAAACGACGGTGGCCCTCGGCGGGATCGATCCAGAAGCCCTCCGAGGCTTCGCCGCCCAGCAGGCGCGGCTCCTGTCCGGCCGGCACCGGGGCCAGGAAGAAACGGGCGGTGAAGCGAATGGGGCTCGAGGGCGGCGTGATGAAGTGCGAGAGGTAGCGGAAGGGCGCCAGGTCGAGGTGCCAGCCCTCGCGGGCGAGCAGCACGTGGAAGGGCGCCTCCTCGCCAACCAGGGCGTGACGGAGGCGCTCCACCCGGTCGCGCACCGGGGGGTCCCGCGTATCCAGCGGCCGGCCGTCGGCGTCGCCGCCCACGAGCAGTCCCGTCTCCTCCACCAGCTCGCGCGCGGCGGTGACCCAGAAGGCGAGCGGCGGGATCCCGTCGGTGGTCGGAAACGCGGCGGCCGCGGTGGCCGACGAGACGCCGCGGCAGCGCTCCAGCGCCTCGTCGGAGCCGTCGGCGGCCTCGACCTTGCCCCCGGGGAAGGCGTAGAAGCCGCCCAGGAAGCGCATGCTCTTCTGCCGCCGGATCATGTAGACCTCGACCGGGCAGGCGGTGCCCGGGCGCACCAGCAGCACGGAGGCGGCGGGCCGGGGAACGGCGGGAGGAGACGGCGCGACGGTCACGCGGGGGGGACGCGGGACCGCGTGAGACCGGCGAGCTGCTCGAGCAGCGCCTCCGCGGACACCGGCTTGGCGATGACGCGATCCACGAACTGCATGGACTCGTGCGCCGAGACCCCCTCGCCCCAGCCGGTGAGGATGAACACCGCGGTCCCGGGCGAGCGCGTCTTGATCCGCTCGGCCACTTCCCAGCCGTTCATCTTGGGCATGCCGAGGTCGGTGATGACCACGTCGTGGGCGCCCGGGTCGAACACGGCGAGCGCCTCGTCGCCGTTGGCCGCGGTGGTGATGGCGTGGCCCTCGCTGCGGAGCACGTCGGAGAGCACGGTGAGCAGCCGCGGATCGTCGTCCACCAGCAGGACGCGCGCGGCGTGCTCCGGCACGACCTGGCGCTCGGCCAGCCCCTCGGAGGCGGGGATGATCTGGAAGCGGCTCGCGTGCAGCCGCAGCCGTACCGTGGTGCCCTTGCCGATCGCGCTGTCGATGGTCACGCTGCCCCCGTGGCGCTCGACGATGTCGTAGACCTCGGCGAGGCCCTGCCCGGGCCCCTGCCCCGGCTGGAGGCTCCGCGCGTGCTCGGCCAGGCGCCGGCGCTGCTCGACCGACATGCCCACGCCGGTGTCCGTGACCTCCACGACCACCCAGCCCGAGGCCTCCGCGGCGGCCCGGATGGCCAGCGACCCGCCCCGGGGCATCGCGTCCACCGCGTTGTGGATCAGGCGGACGAGGGCGTCGCGCAGCTCGAAGGCGTTGCCCTCGACGGGCGGCAGGGCCTCCATGTCCTGGGTCACCGTGATCACGGTGCCCTTGCGCTCCGCCTCGTCGCGCCAGCGCGGCGAGGTCAGCTCGAGGGCCTCCGCGATGACCGCGGGCAGGCCGACCGGCCCGTAGGCGGTCTGGGGCTGGCGGGAGACGAACTCCTGCAGCTTGCGCACCGTCGCGGACGCCTCGAGCGCCACGTCGCGGATCACCATGAGCCGCCGGCGCGCGGCCTCCGATTCGCTCTCGCGCAGCATCAGCTCGGTGTAGGCGAGGATGGCGGCCAGGGAGTTGTTGAAGTTGTGGGCGAGGCCGCCCACGGTCTCCCCGAGCGCGCGCAGGTCCTCGTTGCGGGAGAGGCCGCGGGGCGCCTCCGCGAGGCGCCGCCCGAGGTCGCGGGCCCAGCTCCGCATGGAGAGCACCGAGCGGTCCATCTCCACCTTGGTGCGGCGGATCTGGCGGGCGATGTCCTGGATCTCTTCGTGGTCGGCGAAGAGGAGCGCGTCGGCCGCCGCGTCGCGCGGATCGCGCCGCATCCACCGGCCGACGTGCTGCCGGACGCGCTTGATCATGAGGAGCGGACTAGAGGTTCACCAGCTGGGCCACCCGCTCGCGATGATGAGTGGCGTCGCCGAAGGTGAACTCGGAGCCCTTCGCGCGCTTGAAGTAGAGGTGCAGGTCGTGCTCCCAGGTGAAGCCGATGCCGCCGTGGAGCTGGATGCCCGCCGCCGCCACGCGCCGGAAGGCGTCGGAGACGTAGGCCTTGGCCATGCTGACCGCGAGGGGGGCCTCCGGCGAGTTCTCGTCGAGCGCCCACGCCGCGTAGTAGGTGATGGACTTGCTGTTCTCCACGTCCACCAGCATATCGGCCGCGCGGTGCTTGACGCCCTGGTAGGAGCCGATCGGGCGGCCGAAGGCCTGGCGGATCTTCGCGTACTCGACCGTCATGTCGAGCACCTTCTGGGCCCCCCCGCACATCTCGGCGCAGAGGGCCACGGTGGCGCGATCGAGCACGCGGGAGAGCGGCGTCCAGCCCGCGCCCGCCGCGCCGAGCAGGGCGTCGGCGCCCACCGTGACGTCGGAGCACGCGACCTCGCAGAGCTTGCGGGTCTGGTCCATGGTGGGGAGCAGCGTCACCGCGAGCCCCTTCGTGCCCTTCGGCAGGAGGAACAGGGAGACCCCGTCGGCCCCCGCCCCTGGCCGCGTGCGCGCGGCCACCACGAGGGCGTCCGCGGTGTGGGCGTCGTGGACGAAGAGCTTGGTGCCGGACAGCGTGTACCGGCCGCCCTTCTCGACCGCGGTCAGCGTCACCCCGGCGGGACCGAGCTGCGCGCTCGGCTCCATCCACGCGAGCGCGACGCGCTTGTCGCCCGCCGCGATCTTCGGCAGCCACTCCTTCTTCTGGGCGTCGCTGCCCGCTTCGAGGATGGCGAGCCCGCCCAGGAGCACGGTGGAGAAGTACGGGCCCGGGGCGACCGCGCGGCCCATCTCCTCCATGAGCACGACCAGGTCGACCAGGCCGAGCGCCGTGCCGTCGTACGGCTCGGGATAGATCAGGCCGAGCCAGCCCTGCTCGGCCAGCTTCTTCCACAGCTCGGCGCTGATGCCTTCCGGCGTCTCCATCAGCTTCCGCACCGTGTCGGAGGGGCACTCGTTCTCGAAGAACTTCCGGGCGGTGTTCCGCAGCAGCTCCTGCTCCTCGTTGAAGCCGAAGTTCATGGCTTAGCCTTTCGGGAGGCCGAGCACGCGCTCGCCGATGATGTTGCGCTGGATCTCGGCGTCCGCCACCGCCCACTCGCTGCCGCGGGTGAGCTGCCCGAACACGCCCTGGATCTCCATCGCCAGCTCCTGCACGCGCTGGTGGCCCTCCACCCACATCATCTTGCCCGCGGAGGCCTCGGGGCCGGGGAGCTCGCCCCGCAGCAGCTTGGTGATGGCGCGCGCGCCGGTGTACTTGAAGACCTCGGTGTCGATCCACATCTGGGCCAGCTTCTGGCGAATCACCGGGTCCTGGGTCACCGGCACCCCGTTCTTCTTGGTGCCCCGCGCGAGATCCACGAGGCTGTCGAGCACGATGCGCAGGCGCACCTGCAGGCCGAAGCCGAGGGCGAGGCGCTCGTACATCAGGGTGGTGAGGCCCACCGCCCAGCCGTTGTTGAGCCCGCCCAGGATCTGCGACTCGTGGACGCGCACGTTGTCGAAATAGACCTCGTTGAACTCCGCGTCCCCGGTCATCTGCTTGAGCGGCTTCACGGTGATACCGGGGCTCTTCATGTCGAGCAGGAAGTAGGTGATGCCCTTGTGCTTGGGGGCCGCCGGATCGGTGCGGGCCAGCAGCATCATGTAGTCCGCGATGTGGGCGAGCGACGTCCACACCTTCTGCCCGTTGATCACGAAGTGCTCGCCGTCCTTTTCCGCGCGGGTCTGGAGCGACGCGAGATCGGAGCCCGCGTTGGGCTCCGAGTATCCCTGGCACCAGATCTCCTCGCACGACAGCATCTTGGGCGGGTACCGCTTCTTCTGCTCGTCGGTCCCGTAGGCGATGATGGTAGGGCCGGCCATGCCGATGGCCAAGATATTCAGCACCGGCGGAGCCTTGGCGAGCGCCATCTCCTGCTGGAGGATCATCTCCTCCATGAAGGTGAGGGCCCGGCCGCCCGCCTCCTTCGGCCAGGTCAGCCCGACGAAGCCGGCCTCGTACATCTGCCGCTGCCATCGCCGCAGCATCTCGTAGGCCTCGGGCCGCGGGATGTCCGAGCCCTGACTGAGCCGCGCCACCCAGTCGTGCTTCATGCTCCGGGACAGGAACCCGCGCACTTCGTCGCGGAAGGATGTCTGCTCAGGGGTCAGCGTGAAATCCAATGCACCCTCCCACGTTGGTGGGTCGCCAGTAGTGAGGTTAACCGGGGTAAGGCTGAACGAAGGTTCAGTACGATGATACGAGCGCGCACGAGAAAGTGTCAAGTGGCTGGGGTATACTCGCGGCGGCCATGGCGACCATCGGCATCTCCTTGTCCCGCTTGAAAAGCCACATCGAGACCCTGTCCAGCTACGGCCGCAACCCGGGCGGCCGGGGCATCACCCGGTCGTGCTGGAGCCCGCCCCACGAGGAAGCGCGCAAGTGGCTCCTCGGCCGGATGACCGAGGCCGGCCTCGAGACGCGCGTGGACGCGGCGGGCAACACCTTCGGCTCGCTCCGCGGCGAGGGCGCCGCGGTGCTGACCGGCTCCCACATCGACACGGTGCCGGAAGGCGGCCCGCTCGACGGCGCCCTGGGCGTGCTGGCCGGGCTCGAGTGCCTGCAGACCATCAAGGCGGCCGGGCTCGACACGCGGCGACCGCTGGCGGTGGTGGCCTGGAGCGACGAGGAAGGCCGCTACGGGAGCCTCTTCGGCTCGCGCGCCTTCACCGGCAAGCTCGACATGGCCCAGGTGCCGACGCTCCAGGCGGTGGACGGCATCAAGCTCGTGGACGCGATGGCCGGGGCCGGCTATGACGCGAGCCGGGTGGCGGAGGCGCGCTGCGATCCACGGACGCTCCACGCCTACATCGAGCTGCACATCGAGCAGGGTCCGCACCTCGAGGCGGCCCGCCTGCCCATCGGGCTCGTCGAGGGCATCGTGGGCATCCGGCGCAACCGCCTCACCTTCATCGGCGAGCCGGACCACGCGGGCACCACGCCGATGGCCTGGCGCAAGGACGCCTTCCTGGCCGCCTGCGAGTACGCGCTGAAGGCACGCGAGCACATCGTCCGCAAGGGCAGCGGCCGCAGCGTGACCAACTTCGGGCGCATCGAGCTCTCCCCCGGCGTCTCCAACATCGTGCCCGCCCAGGCGGTCCTGCTGCAGGAGATGCGCGAGCTGGACCCCAAGATCCTGGCGCGGCTCGACCGCGAGTGCGCGGCGCTCGCCCGCACCATCACGCGCCGGCGCGGCATCAAGGTGGTCGTCGAGGCCATGTCCCGCACCGACCCCGCCCGCTGTGCGCCGCGGGTCATGAACGCGGTGCAGGCGGCGTGCGAGAAGCTCAAGCTCCGCTACAAGCGGATGCCCTCGGGGGCGGGCCACGACGCCCAGAACCTGGCCCTGGTGACCGACTCGGGCATGCTCTTCATCCCCTCGCGGGGCGGGCGCAGCCACCGGCCCGACGAGATGAGCGACTGGAAGGCGATCGAGCGGGGCACCAACGCGCTGCTCCACACGCTGCTGACGCTGGCCGGCTAGCGCGGCGCTGCCCGGCCGCCAAGAGGGCGCATGTGAAAGTTTCCACTTGGCAACCGTCCGCGGGATCAAGTACACTCCCGCAAGAATCCAGCGCCATCTATCCCATGAGGAAGTTGTGCCCACGATAGTGCACCTGCTGCTGGCCCTGGTCCTGACCGTTTTCCTGGCTGCCCAGGCCAGCGCGCTCGCCTTCGTGCTCCGGTCGCGCCGGGCGGTATCGGCGCGGGGAGCCCGTCGCCGCACCGATCTCCTCTGGACCTCCATCCCGGTGCTCCTCGTGCTCTTCCTGGCCGCCCGCAGCTGGGTGGCCGTCGTCGACGTCCATCGGCCCGCCGTGGCCGCGACCGGCACGCCGTCGCAGTCGGTGGCGGCTCCGGCAGCCAGAGGAGCCCACACGACGCCATGACTCAGCGCCCCCCGACGGTCGCCCGCCTCGTGAAGCGCCTGGACTGGACACGGCTCGGCCTGCTCGCCGCCGTGCTCCTGCTCGCGAGCGCGTGCAACGCGGTGGGCTGGAACTGGGACACCCCGATGAGCACGGTGACCCCGAAGTCCGACTTCGGGAAGGTCACCCACGGGATCTTCATGCTGATCTCGTGGTGGACGCTCGGCATCTTCATCGCGGTGGAGGGGGTACTGCTCTACGCGTGCTGGCGCTTCCGCGATCGTCCGGGCGCGCCGATCCCCAAGCAGGTGCACGGCCACACCGTGCTCGAGATCTCCTGGACCATCGCGTTCGCGGTGATCCTGCTGATCTTCGCGATCCCGACTATCAGAGTGATTTTCAAGACCCAGGAGGCCCCGGCGGCCACCGCGCTGCGGGTGGAGGTCGTGGGCAAGCAGTGGTGGTGGGAGTTCCGGTACCCGCAGCAGAAGATCACCACCGCCAACGAGCTGCATCTCCCCGCCGGGCAGACGGTGGCCTTCTTCCTGAACGCCCCCGACGTCATCCACTCCTTCTGGATTCCCCAGCTCGGCGGCAAGCGGGACGTGGTCCCCCACCGGGTGAACCACATCACGCTCACCCCGGAGGTGCCGGGCGAGTATCCCGGCCAGTGCGCGGAGTACTGCGGGATGTCGCACGCCAACATGCGCTTCCGGGTCATCGTGCACGAGCCCGCCGAGTTCGAGAAGTGGGTCAAGGCGCAGCAGGCGGCCCCGGTGGACTCCCCCGACGCGCTCGCCCAGCAGGGCAAGACCCTGTTCAGCCAGTCGACGTGCGTGGGCTGCCACACCATCACCGGGATCTCGGCCGGCCACATCGGGCCCGATCTCACCCACTTCGCGAGCCGCAAGACCTTCGCGGGCTCGCTGATGGCGAGCACCCCGGACAACCTGACCAAGTGGATCGAGAATCCCGAGCACATGAAGCCCGGCGCGCTGATGCCGAACCTGGGGATGAAGGGGGAGCAGTCGAAGGCTCTGGCCGCTTTCCTCCTCAGCCTGAAATAGGGAGACGGACATGGCGACTCACGCGGCATTCATGCCGGGCGCGAAGGTGGAGGCCCCCACGTTCTGGGGGGCCGTCGCGTCCTGGCTCACCACCGTCGATCACAAGCGGATCGGCATCCTGTACGGCTCGAGCGCGTTCATCTTCTTCCTGATCGCGGGCGTCGAGGCCCTGATCATGCGCCTGCAGCTCGCCCGGCCCGACAACACCCTCGTGAGCGCGGGGACCTTCAACGAGCTGTTCACCATGCACGGCACCACCATGGTGTTCCTCGCGATCATGCCGATGAGCGCGGCCTTCTTCAACTACATGATCCCGCTCATGATCGGGGCGCGCGACGTGGCCTTCCCGCGCCTGAACGCGCTCTCCTACTGGATCTTCATCTCGGGCGGGCTCTTCCTGCACGTGAGCTTCCTGGCCAAGGCGGTCCCGGACGGCGGCTGGTTCGGCTACGCCAACCTGACGTCGCACCAGTTTTCCCCGACCCACTCGATCGACTTCTGGATGCTCGGCCTGCAGATCCTCGGCATCTCGTCGATGCTCGCGGGCTTCAACTTCCTGGTGACGATCATCAACATGCGGGCCCCCGGCATGACCCTGATGCGTATGCCGGTGTTCATCTGGATGAGCTTCGTGACCCAGTTCCTCATCGTGCTCGCCTTCCCCGCGATCACGGTCGCGCTCATTCTCCTCATGTTCGACCGCTTCTTCGGCACCCTCTTCTACTCCCCCGCCGCGGGCGGCGATCCCCTGCTCTGGCAGCACCTCTTCTGGATCTTCGGCCACCCGGAGGTCTACATCCTGATCCTCCCCGCGATGGGCATCGTCTCGGAGGTGCTGCCCACCTTCGCGCGCAAGCCGCTCTTCGGGGCGCCGGTCATCATCTACTCGGGCATCACCATCGGCTTCTTCGGCTTCGGGGTGTGGAGCCACCACATGTTCTCGGTGGGGATGGGCCCGGTGGCCGACGCGGCCTTCTCGATCACCACCATGCTGATCGCGGTGCCCACCGGGGTGAAGATCCTCAACTGGCTGTGCACTCTGTGGGGCGGCTCCATCCGCTTCCAGACCCCGCTCTACTTCTCGCTCGGCTTCATCGCGATGTTCACGATGGGCGGCCTCTCCGGGGTCATGCACGCCTCGCCCCCGGTGGATCTCCAGCAGACCGACACCTACTTCGTGGTGGCCCACTTCCACTACGTGCTCTTCGGCGGCTCGATCTTCGGCCTCTTCTCGGGTGCCTACTACTGGTGGCCCAAGATCACCGGCAAATTGCTCGACGAGCGGCTCGGCAAGGTGCACTTCTGGCTGATGCTGCTCGGCTTCAACGTGACCTTCTTCCCTCAGCACTACCTCGGCCTGATCGGCATGCCCCGCCGCATCTACACCTACGCGGGCGACCTCGGCTGGAACTTCTGGAACCTGGTCTCCACCATCGGGGCGTTCACGATCGCGCTCTCGTTCCTCGTGTTCATCTTCAACGTGATCCGGACCACGCGCGGGGGCAAGGTCGCGAGCGCGGACCCGTGGGACGGGCGCACGCTCGAGTGGTCGATCCCGTCGCCGCCCCCGGTCTACAACTTCGCGCGGGTGCCCGACGTGCACGACCGCGACGAGTTGTGGCTGCAGAAGTACGGTGACGGGCACGGGGGCGCCCCGCGACCCAGGCCGGCCCCGGTCACCGCGGCCGAGATCGCGGCGATCCACATGCCGCCCAGCTCCTACTGGCCGATCCTGCTCGGCCTCGCGATGGCGATGATGATCTCGGGCCTGCTCATCAGCATGTACCAGGTCATCGTGGGCGGGCTGCTCACCCTGTTCCTCATGTACCGGTTCGCCATCGCCGTCAATGTTGACGTCACTCATGCGGTTCACGATCCGAACATCGGCAACACCGGGCTCGACCATCGCAAGATGGGGATGTGGGCGTTCCTCGGCTCCGACTGCATGTTCTTCGGGTCGCTGATCGGGACGTACCTGGCCTACAAGGGCAAGTCCATCTCGGGGCCGACCCCGCACGACGTGTTCGACATCCCGCTCACCTCCTACAGCGCGGCCCTCCTGCTCGCCTCGTCGCTGACCATGGTGCTGGCCCTCGCCGCCCTGCAGGACAACCGGGTGAAGGTGGCCGCGGGCTGGCTGCTCGCCACCGCCGCGATGGGGCTGCACTTCGTGCTGAACCAGGTCTACGAGTTCTGGACCTTCGTCCACCACCACGACCTGACCCTCGGGACGAGCCTCTTCGGCTCGACCTTCTTCGTGCTCACCGGCTTCCACGGGGCGCACGTCACCGGCGGCGTCCTCTGGCTCCTGCTGCTCGTCTCGCTCGCCTGGCGGGGCAAGCTCGACCGGCGCGACTACACGAAGGTCGAGATCGCGGGCCTGTACTGGCACTTCGTCGACATCGTGTGGATCGCGATCTTCACCATCATCTACCTCATCCCCTAGGAGCCGCGACATGGCCGATCACGGCACCGCTGCCGCGACGCACGGAGGAGGGGGCGGGCACACCACCGTCAGGACGTACATCCAGGTGGCGATCGCGCTGGCCCTCATCACCGGCGTGGAGGTCGCGACCCTCTACGTCCCCGGGATCCCGAACCCGGTCCTGGTGATCAGCCTGCTCGTGATGTCCGCGGTGAAGTTCTACCTGGTCGTCGGCTTCTTCATGCATCTCAAGTACGACCACGGGATCATGCGGGCGCTCTTCGTGGGGCCCCTGATCATCGCGGTCGCCATCATCCTGGCCGTCATGGCGCTCTTCAGCGCCTTCTTGCTGCTGCCCCGTCCGCACTAGGAGTCCGCCCTGGTACCACCGGGCCCCGTACTGCGCATGGTCATGTCCCTTTCGAGCGCGGGCTTCGCCCGCGCAATCCTGATCCGGGGGGAGGTTCGGAAGGGGGGCACAGCCCCCCTCCGAGTCTCATGGCTCACGTAGGACCCGGCCCCGCGGGGCCGGCCCCCCTCGGGCCCGAGGGCTTCGACTGGACCTCCTGGCAGGCCGATCCCGGGGTCGTGGCGGGTCTCGTCGTCCTGGGGGCGGCCTACACCGCGGCCATCCTCTGGCGGCGGCGGCTCGCCCCCGAGGCGCGCGTGGAGCCGCTCAAGGTGATCTCGTTCGGGGGCGCCCTCCTCCTGCTCTTCGGGGTGCTCACCGGGCCCATCCACGATCTCTCCGACTACTACCTCTTCAGCGCTCACATGATCCAGCACATGCTGCTGGTCTTCGCGATGCCGCCGCTCCTGCTCTACGGGACGCATGGGTGGATGCTGCGCCCGCTCCTGCGGGACCCCAAGCTCCTGCAGCTCGGCCGCGCGCTGACGCGGCCGACCGGCGCCTTCGCGACCTTCAACGTGATCCTGATCGCGTGGCACCTGCCGCCCCTCTACAATCTGGCCATGGAGCAGCATCCCTTCCACATCCTGGGGCACCTCCTGATGATGGCCGGCTCGGTCATCCTGTGGTGGCCGGTGCTCTCCCCGCTCGACGAGCTGCCTCGCGCGCCCTACCCGATCCAGATGCTGTACCTCTTCGTGGTCGGCCTGCCGATGGTGATGGTGGCCATCTTCATCTCGATGGCCGACGGCCTGCTCTACCCGTACTACGCGGCCGCGCCGCGGATCTGGGCGCAGCTCACCCCGCGCGCCGACCAGCACCTGGGCGGGCTCATCATGTGGATCCCCGGGGGCATGGTCTTCCTCGTCGCGCTCTCCGTCGTTTTCTTCCGCTGGCAGAGCGCGGGCGGCGACGACGCGGCGGTGCCCCTGGCTGGTGCGCGCCATGGCCGCTAGGCTCGCGTGGGCCGCGGTGGTCGCGGTCTTCTTCCTGATGACGCTCGGCAACGTGGTGAGCGCCACCGGCTCCGGGCTCGCGTGTCCCGACTGGCCGCTCTGCCACGGCTCGGTGATCCCGCCGCTCCGGCTCGACGTGCTGATCGAGTACAGCCATCGCCTCGCCGCGCTGGCCGCCACCGGGCTGATCGTGGCCACCACCGTGCTCGCGCTGCGCGGGACCCGCGCGCCGGGGTTGCGTCGCCTCGCCTGGCTGCTGCCCACCCTGCTCGCGGTACAGATCGCGCTCGGCGGCATCACGGTGCTGCTCAAGCTGCCCCACCTGATCAGCACCGCCCACCTGGTCAACGCGCTCCTGATCCTGGGCGGCCTCATCGTGCTGGCGCGCGGGCTCCGCGCCGCGGCGCCCGTGCGCGCGAGCGCCGGTGACGACCGCCGGCGGCGTCTGGCCCGCGTGGGGCTGATCGTGCTCCTGGTCCAGCTCGCGCTGGGCGGCTACGTTCGCCACTCGGGGGCCGGCCTCGCCTGTCCCGATTTCCCGCTCTGCAGCGGCGATCTGCTGCCCACGCAGTGGCTGGCCGGCGTGCACTGGGCGCACCGCTGGCTCGGCGTGCTCCTGCTTGGGCTCTTCATCCACGTGGCGGTAGCGGGCCGGACCGCGGCCACCCGCCTGGTCGCCGCGCTCGCGGTGCTCCAGGTGGCGCTCGGCATCGCCACCGTGCTGCTCCAGCTCACCCCGGTGGTACGGGCGGCCCACGCGGCCGTCGGCTACTCGATCTGGGCCGTGCTCGTCTGGGTGAGCGTGGAGGCGGGGTGCTGGCGAGGGAGTCCAGCCCCGGCCGGCCAGCCCGGCGCAACCCGGGAGACCGCGCATGCCGCCTAGGGGCGCGACGGCCGCCTCACGCGGCATCGGCGCGCTCAGCCTGACCGAGCGGATCGGGGCCTACGCCGAGCTCTCGAAGTTCGGCATCGTGCTCCTGGTGCTGGTCTCCGCGGGCGCCGGCTTCATGCTGCGGGCACCCCTCGGGCCCGAGTTCCCCTGGTCGCAGGGACTGCTGGTCCTGGCCGGAGTGATGCTGCTGTCCTGCGGGGCCTCGGCGCTGAACCAGGTCCAGGAGCGGGGGCGCGACAGCCTGATGGCGCGCACTGCGGGCCGGCCGCTGCCTTCCGGCCGCCTGTCCCACGCGCAGGGGCTCGCCTTCTCGATCGTGGCCATCGTGGTGGGCGCGGCCGTGCTGTGGCTCGGGATCGGCCCCATGGCGGGCATCCTCGGGCTGATCGCGAGCGGCTTCTACAACGGCGTCTACACCCCGTGGCTCAAGCCGAACTCCCCGTTCGCGGCGGTGCCCGGGGCGATCCCGGGGGCCATCCCGCCCGTGATCGGCTGGGTGGCGGGCGGCGGCCACATCGCGGACGTGGGGGCGGTGATCCTCTTCGGGATCCTGTTCCTCTGGCAGATGCCCCACTTCTGGGCACTCTCCCTCCGCTACCGGGCGGACTACGCGGCCGGAGGCTTCCCGATGGTCTCGGAGCGGGTGGGGGTGGAGGGGACGGCCCGGCTGATCCAGCTATATGCCCTCGGCCTGACCGCCTGGGCGCTGGCCGCCCCCACCTTCGGGGTGGGAGGCCCGGCCGCCCTGGTCGCGGCGGCCGCACTGGGGGGACGGCTCATCTGGCTGGCCGCCAAGTTCGCGCGCCAGCCGGACGACCAGCGGGGGTGGCTCTCCCTCTTCCTCTTCTCCAACTTCTTCCTTCTTCTCTTATTCCTTGTGATGGTAGGAGAGCGCCTGGTCCGCCATACCCTGTCGTAGCGGTGAAGGGGTCGTCGGTGGCACGGTGGGTCGGTTGTCTGCTACTCTGAGATCCCCGTCTGGAGGCCTGACCGAATGAACATCTGCGTGGTGGGAACGGGCTACGTAGGGCTGGTGACCGGCGCGGTCTTCGCCGATCTCGGCAACGACGTGGTCTGCGTGGACAACGACCTGAAGAAGATCGAGGCCCTCCGGGCCGGCCGGATGCCGATCTACGAGCCGGGCCTCGAGGAGATGGTGGTCCGCAACAAGGACGACGGGCGCCTCAGCTTCACCACTGACCTCCCCGGCGGGGTCCGTCAGGCCGACGTGATCTTCATCGCGGTGGGCACGCCCCCGAAGGATACCGGCGAGACCGACCTCTCCCAGGTGGAGGCGGTCGCCACCCAGATCGGCCGCTCGATGGAGCGCTACAAGGTGGTCGTCAACAAGTCGACCGTCCCGGTCGGCACCGGCGAGTTCGTCCGGGAGGTCATCACCCGGCACCAGCCGCGCCCCATCGACTTCGACGTGGTCTCGAACCCGGAGTTCCTGCGGGAGGGCTCCGCGATCGAGGACACCCTCCGGCCCGACCGGATCGTGATCGGCGCGCCCAACCAGCAGGTCGCGATGACCCTGGTGGAGCTCTACGCCCCGCTCGAGCGACCGATGATCATCACCGACCTGCCGTCGGCGGAGGTGATCAAGTACGCCTCCAACGCCTTCCTGGCCGCCAAGATCTCGTTCATCAACGCGATCGCCAACATCTGTGAGAACGCGGGCGCTGACGTGAGCCAGGTCATGAAGGGCATGGGCCTCGACTCGCGCATCGGGATGCAGTTCCTCCAGGCCGGGCTCGGTTACGGGGGCTCCTGCTTCCCCAAGGACGTGGACTCCCTCATCCACACCGCGTCGCGCTTCGGCTACGACTTCAAGCTGCTGCGCTCGGTGGTGGAGATCAACAAGGAGCGGGCCGCCCACCTGGTGGACATGATGCGCAAGGCGATGGGCGGGCTCGAGGACCGGACCATCGCGGTCCTCGGCCTCGCCTTCAAGCCCAATACCGACGACATGCGCGAGGCCAAGAGCCTCGAGGTGGTCCGGCTGCTCCACGCGGCGGGGGTGGACGTACGCGCCTACGACCCCGTCGCGATGGACAACGCGAAGGCCCTGATGCCGGAGAGCGTCACCTTCTGCGAGTCGGCCTACGAGGCGGCCGCGGGGGCGGACGGGGTCGCCCTGCTCACCGAGTGGAACGAGTTCAAGTACCTGAACCTCGACCGGCTGCGCGGGCTGCTGCGGCATCGGCTGATCTTCGACGCCCGCAACCTCTACGAGCCCGAGCGCATGCGCCGCCTCGGCTTCGAGTACTACTCGATCGGGCGCAAGCCCGTGCTGGCGGGCTGAGGACTCGGGCCGGTGCGGGTCCTCGTGACGGGCGGGGCCGGCTTCATCGGCTCTCACCTCTGCGACTTCCTGCTCGCCCGCGGGTGCGAGGTCGTCTGCATGGACAACCTCCTCACCGGCTCCACCGACAACATCGCCCACATCAGCGACCCGCGCTTTCTCTTCGTCAAGCACGACGTCACCAACTACATCGTGGTGGGAGGCCCGCTCGACTACGTGCTGCACTTCGCGAGCCCCGCCTCCCCGATCGACTACCTGGAGCTGCCCATCCAGACCTTGAAGGTGGGCGCGCTCGGCACCCACAAGGCGCTCGGGCTGGCCAAGGAGAAGCGGGCCCGGTTCCTGCTCGCCTCCACGTCCGAGGTGTACGGCGATCCGCTCGTGCACCCGCAGCGCGAGGACTACTGGGGCAACGTCAACCCGGTCGGCCCGCGCGGCGTCTACGACGAGGCCAAGCGCTTCGCGGAGGCCATGGTCATGGCCTACCACCGGGTGCACGGCCTCGACGCCCGCATCGTGCGCATCTTCAACACCTACGGCCCGCGTATGCGGCTCACCGACGGGCGCGCGATCCCCACGTTCGTGCGCCAGGCCCTCCGGAACGAGCCCATGACCGTCTTCGGCGACGGTTCCCAGACGCGCTCCTTCACCTACGTCACCGACCTGGTCGAGGGCATCTGGGCCCTGATGCAGGCCCCGGTGAACGAGCCGGTGAACATCGGCAACCCGAAGGAGATGACGCTGCTGCAGCTCGCCCAGCAGATCTCGCGGCTGAGCGGCTCGCGGAGCGAGATCGTGTTCCGCCCACTCCCCACCGACGACCCCAAGGTCCGGCAGCCCGACATCGGCAAGGCCCGACGCCTGCTCAACTGGGAGCCCAAGGTGGACGTGGAGGACGGCCTCGTTCGCACCATCGACTGGTGCCGCAAGCTCGTGGCCCAGCCGTGAAGATCCTCGTCACCGGGGGGGCCGGTTTCATCGGCTCGCACGTCGTGGACGCCTTCCTGCACGAGATCGATCTACGCAGCGCCGGGCTGGCCCGCGTCTTCGAGACCGAGCGGCCGGAGGTGGTGGCCCACCTGGCCGCCCAGGCGTCGGTCGGCCGCTCGGTGACGGATCCGGTGTTCGACGCCAGCGTGAACATCGGGGGCGGGGTCGCGCTGCTCGAGTGCTGCCGGCGCTACCGCGTCCGCCGGGTGATCTATTCGTCGAGCGGCGGCGCGGGCTACGGGGACACCGACGTCATCCCCACCCCGGAGAGCCATCCGAGCCTGCCGATCTCGCCCTACGGCATCACCAAGGTCGCGGTGGAGCAGTACGTCAGCGCGTGGACCGGCATCTACGGCATCAGCGGCATCTCGCTCCGCTACGCCAACATCTACGGGCCGCGCCAGAATCCCCAGGGCGAGGCGGGCGTGATCGCCATCTTCTGCCACCGGCTGCTGACCGGTCAGGCCCCCATCATCAACGGGGACGGGGGCCAGACTCGCGACTACACCTACGTGGAGGACGTGGCCGCCGCCAACGTCCGGGCCCTCGAGCATCCCGAGGCCACCGGAGGGGTCAACGTCTGCACCGGCATCGAGACGTCGGTGAACGACCTCTACCAGGGGCTGGTGCAGGCGTCGGGCTCGACCGTGAAAGCCCAGCACGCGCCCGCCCGGCCGGGCGAGCAGCGCCGGAGCTGTCTCTCCCCCGGGCTCGCCGCGCGCGCGCTCGGCTGGAAGCCCACCGTGTCCCTCGCCGAGGGCCTCCGACGCACCTTCGGCTTCTTCAAAAAGGAGATCGCGCCATGATCGACGAAGAGCTGCGGGCGATCCTGGCCTGCCCCGCCTGCAAGGGCGTCGAGCTGACCTTCGAGGAAACCCGCATCATCTGCCGCGCCTGCCGCAAGGCCTACCCGGTGCGCGATGGCATTCCCGTGATGCTGATCAGCGAGGCGGAGCCCTGGGTCCCGACGAAATAACCGCGGTCATCCTCGCGGGCGGCCAGGGCACCCGGCTCCGGCCCCTGACGCTGACCACGCCCAAGCCGGTCGTTCCCCTCCTCAACATCCCGTTCATCGCCTACCAGCTCGCCCTCCTCCGCCAGCACGGCATCACCGACGTGGTGCTGTCCTGCTCCTACATGGTGGACGAGATCCGGCGGATCATGGGCGACGGCGCGGCCCACGGGGTACACCTGCGCTACGCGGTGGAGACGGACCCGCTCGGCACCGCGGGCGGCGTCCGCAACGCGGTGGACCTCGTGCGCGGCCTCGTGGTCGTGCTGAACGGCGACGTCCTGGCCGATCTCGATCTCTCCGCGATGCTGCGCTTCCATGCAGAGCGCGGCTCGCGCGCGACGCTCTACCTCACCCGCGTCGCCGACCCCTCTCTGTACGGGCTCGTCGAGCTCGAGGCGGACGGGCGTGTGCGGAGCTTCGTGGAGAAGCCCTTGCCCGGGCAGGCGCGGGTGGACACCGTCAACGCGGGCGTCTACGCGCTGGATCGCGAGGTGGTCGCGGCGATTCCCACCGGGCGCGCGGTGTCCATCGAGCGCGAGACGTTCCCCGGGCTGCTGCGGGACCGGGTGCCGTTCTTCGGCTGGGTCGCGGGCAACTACTGGCTCGACATCGGCAGCCCCGCCAAGTACCGCCAGGGCCAGCTCGACCTGCTGGCCGGGCGGGTCACCAGCCCGCTCGCGCCCGTCGGCGCGGCCCCCGACGGGCGCGCCATCGCGCCGGGCGTCCAGGTCGCCCCGGACGCGACGGTCACCGGCCCGTGCGTGGTCGGCGCGGGCACCCGGGTCGAGTCGGGAGCGCGGGTAGGCCCGAACGCGGTGCTCGGCGCCGGGTGCGTCGTGGGCGCGGGCGCCCGGGTCGAGGGTGCCATCCTGTGGGACGGCGTCGTGGTGGGCCCGGGCGCGGTGCTGCGCGACTGCATCGTGGGCGCGGGCGCCCGGATCGGCGCCAATGCCGAGCTCGGTTTCACCGCGGTCCTGGAGGCCGACACGGTGGTCCCCCCCGGCACCCGCGCCTAGCGGATCCGGGACCGCGCCCGGCTCCCGACGGGCCGCGCAAGGGCGTGCTATTCTTAGCCGGATGGCCACCGATCTGATCCGCAATTTCTCCATCGTCGCCCACATCGACCACGGCAAGTCCACCCTGGCCGACCGGCTCCTGTCCCTCACCGGGACCATGGACGCCAAGAAGGCGGTGGACCAGGTCCTGGACTCGATGGACCTGGAGAAGGAACGCGGGATCACCATCAAGGCCCACGCGGTGCGCCTGCTCTACAAGGCGCGCGACGGGCAGGAGTACACGCTCAACCTCATCGACACGCCGGGCCACGTGGACTTCTCCTACGAGGTTTCCCGGTCCCTCGCCGCCTGCGAAGGGGCGATCCTCATCGTGGACGCCGCCCAGGGGGTCGAGGCGCAGACTCTCGCCAACTTCTACCTCGCGCTGGACAGCGGCCTCGAGATCATCCCGGTCATCAACAAGATCGACCTGCCCGCCGCCGACGTCGAGGCCACCCGGAACCAGATCACCGAGATCCTCACCCTCGACGGGGACGAGGCCCTCACGATCTCGGCCAAGCACGGGACCGGGGTGCCGGAGGTGCTCGAGGCGATCGTGGCGCGGGTGCCGCCGCCCAAGGGCGACGTGGACGCCCCGCTCAAGGCCCTCGTCTTCGACTCGTTCTACGACTCCTATCAGGGGGTCGTGGTCTACATCCGCCTGATCGACGGGCGCGTCCGCGCGGGCTCGCGGGTGCTGTTCATGTCCAACGGCAAGACCCTCGAGGTCCAGCAGATCGGCGTCTTCTCCCCCGACATGCGGCCGGTGGACGAGTTGACCGCGGGCCAGGTCGGCTATCTCACCGCCGCGATCAAGCGGGTGGCCGACGCCAAGATCGGCGAGACCATCACCGACGTGCTGCACCCGACCGCGGAGCCGTGCCCCGGCTACCGCGACGCCAAGCCCATGGTCTTCGCGGGGCTGTACCCGATCGAGGACACCGACTACGAGGGCCTGCGCGACGCGCTCGAGAAGCTGCGCCTGAACGACTCCGCGTTCAACTTCGAACCGGAGACTTCGCTCGCCCTCGGCTACGGGTTCCGCTGCGGCTTCCTCGGCATGCTCCACCTCGAGATCGTGCAGGAGCGGCTCGAGCGGGAGTTCAA
>WNFK01218266.1_pt2 | contig 47605 bp, 40 predicted proteins | sample 5400281 | NCBI WGS metagenome assembly WNFK01 (sample SAMN13153350, study PRJNA577476) | soil metagenome | isolation source: 20 cm soil on Douglas fir-dominated hillslope | place: USA:California | collected 2013-09-17
CCTCTCCTGAAATCTGGACTTGAAGTTCCGGCCGCCGCTCCCGTCGCCATGGGCAAATGCCATGCCACCGCCGGGAGCCGCTGCCGGGGCACTCGGGTTGTTTTTCATGAGCGTCGCAACCGCTTCGCGCAATTGCGTCCCTCGCAAAAGATTTCTCACCGCATCCTCGAGCGCCCCTTCGACGTTGGCTTGCACATTTTTCTGGACGTTCTTCTTCCGCATGGCCGCATTCGCGATCGATGTGCCCACCGCTTGGATCTGCTGCGACTCCTCTGTTTTGGGGTTCTTGACCACCGCCGAAAATTCGACCTTTCCGAAAAAGTCGAGGCCCGAACCCTGCGCAAGTCCGAAATGGAAGACGTAAATCTGCAGCACCAGGTCTGCCGAGGCTGCATCCGCCGCAAGCAGGTCCGCTGCCTTGAGCGACTCTTCGATCGCCTCACGCGTGATTTGGGTGGGTAAACGGTCGAGGAACATCCCGCCTCGGTCCTTTAGCACCAGCATGGGCTGGGGATTCCCGGAGCGGTCGATCACCTCCGAGATAAAGAATTTGGGCGGCTTCGCGAACTTTTGCGGTGCTACCGGCGCCGCAAGCTGCACGTGGATGGTGTTCTCCGGTGTAGGTTTAGGCTCATCGGCCCGCACACTGAAAGGCGTCAGCGCGCACGCCAGCAGAATTCTGGCCTGCACCAGTACAACGCGGTGGGAACCCACTTTCGCCTCCGTCACTCCCCATTGCGCCATAAGCTACTCCCAATTCCCGTTCGGTTCAATTCTCCAGCCAGGCTTTCATCTGCCGCGAAACTACCCGCAATTAGCACTGTTGGCAAGCGACACGGAACGACATTGGCCCCCCATTCCGGGGTGTCGTCATTTGTCACACACGGCTCCGGCCAACGGAACTATGATTAAGACTTGAGAACGCTTGGCCCGCCCGGCCCTGTTCACCGCAAGCACAGCGAGAAGGCTCACAATGGACAAAGACGCGCCTAGCGTGCGATCAAACCTACGCCCGAATGAGCCCGCCCCGTGACAGGCTTGGCGGCTCCGTTCCAGCGTCCCCAGGGCCACGCTAGTTCCATGCCACAGAGGGGACATTTTTATCGAGTTAAGAATGAGGCCATTTTTATCGAGCTTCGACAGCTGCGCAACCTTCTTCTTGACCAGCTGTGCCTCAGTTGCTAAGATACTGACCGGGAAAGAGTGCGGAATCCTCTCAATTGCGGCAGCATGTCTGCCGCTTTTTCATTTCCAGGGCGGCAAATTCCGGCCAAGGTGTTCGGTTTCATTCACTTTTACACTCTTCCGCTCTTGCCCGTTGGCAGAATCACCGTGCGTTAAGTTATTTAGAACCAACACTTACAAAAAACCAGGGGGAGGGGGGTGATTAACTGGATTGTCGTGTCGACTTTCAACCTTCAACCTTCAACTTTCGACTTTCGACGTTCTGATCTACCCCTCAAGGGCTAGCTGAGAGTAGCCGCATGCCGCCGGCGTTCAAGAGCGCGAGCAGTGTCAGCACTCCCAGCACGGAAATGGCAATCCCCAGTTTCCGATCCGGAGTACGCACAAATTTTGCCGTAATGCGCTGCGTTCCCGCAGAAAGCGACAAGATCATCTGCCCGTTTGTCGCCGCGTGCTGCGGCGTCACGGCCTTGCCGTTCACCTCCACGCGCCACGCCGGATAGTTGAGCAGCCGCAGCCCCACTCGCAGCGGCTCGCGCGATGCTACGCGCAAGTCTTTTTCTTCCGCGGTCCATCGCTCGATATGGATTTCCGCTTTCGGCGCGCTTCCCTCTGATTCCTCGGCCGGCAGAATCTGCACGCGCGGCGCTTTTCCCGGCAAGTTGTAATGATCATCATCCGCCGGATCGTATTCGTCGGCGCCCTCGAAACCCCGGCCGTTCGCAATCGCTTCCTGCAAGACAGGGAAGTCTTCGGAATCCCACCACGCTCTTTGAACGAGAAAAGTCGCCGTTCCTACAGTAACGGCAAGCACCAGCACGCCCCAGATCCACCGTATGCGCCGGCGTGCCGTCGCAGCCGCCAGAAAATAGCCATACGACACCGCGAGGATCGCCATCCATCTCCAGGGAAACTGTACGAATCGCAGCTCCGGAAGGTGCTCCCAAAAAGCCGAACTGAGGCGAGTCATCAGAATCGCCGCCGCGGCCGAGAGCAGCAGCAGCACGCGCCACAGTCCCCTTGTCTCACGGCCCTCTTGTTCCTGAGCCGTACTTCGGTGCGCTGCAATCCCGGCGATCCCCGTCATCACCATCAGCAGAATCGCCACGCTCGACGCAATCCAGTTGAATAAGTTGTGTTCCGGATCGTCGATCGCTGTGTAGAGAAAGTTTTGTGACGGAAGCAAGCCCGACGAAAGCGCCTGCGCGATATTCACCCAGCGTTGCTCGTAGGCCGCGGGCAAAAGATAAAAACTCGCCAAGCCAAAACCCAGCGCCAATCCGCCCGCGCCGCGCCACAACGGCCGCAGAGATTTTTCCCCAACGGCCGTCCACGCAAAAATAATCGCCACGCTGTAGCTGGCCAGCACGCCGGCCGGCGCATTCGATAGCCACACCGCCGCGAATACCACCGCGAAGAACGCCATCGCCCGCGGCAGGGCACCGCGGCGATTCCGCGCCAGCTCGCATAATTGCAACGCCGTCAGCACCACCACCGGCATCAGCGCGCACGCCAGCAATTCCGCAAAATCACTGCGCATGTAAACATTCAAGAGTGCATACGGATTTGCCGCATAACACGCCGCTCCAAAGAGCGCCGCGCCCACCGGCAGAAACCGCCGCGCCAGCGCAAACGAACAAAGTCCCGCCGTCGTCTGCGCGATGATGATGAAAACCCCGGGCACGGCATTCCACGGAACTACAAAGCTCAGCGCCGCCCCCAGCATCCACGACAACGGCGGATAAAAGATAAATCGTGGCTCGCCGAATCCGTGGTTCGCCCACTCCGCCCACCGCGGAAAAACGATGCCTTCTCTCCACTGTCCCGCAACGTCCACCCAGGATGCCGCGTGAAATCCGATATCATGCCCCGAAGCGTTCCCCAGCCAGAAAAATGGCGCAATCACCAGCAGCGCCGTTCCCAGGGAAACGCCCAGCGCGAGCAGCCACCCGCGAAATCCTGCGGCTGCGTTTATTCTGTTTGGGTGTTCGGCGGAAAAAGTCATGCAGTGTTCATGCCATTGTAACCGCTCAGGAAATGCGCCGCGCCGCATCCAGTAGTGTGCGGCCGCGCGGCAGTTGAGCGATAATACACGCGCTTATGAGCACCGCAAAGATCGCACCAGCTCCCATCATCGAAGCGCGCAAGCTGGAGAAATTCTATCTGCAGCCCGACGGCAGCCGCATCCAGGTTATCGCTCCAACCGATCTCGCCATCTATCCCGGCCAGATCATCGTGCTGCTCGGCCCTTCCGGCTGCGGCAAGTCCACATTGCTTCGCATGTTGACCGGTCTTTCTCCCGCCAGCGCCGGCTCCGTCTACTGGCACGGCCATCCGGTCCGCGACGAGTCGCCCAATGTTTCCATCGTCTTTCAAAGTTTCGCGCTCTTCCCCTGGCTCACCGTTCTCGAAAACGTCGAAGCCCCTCTCGAGGCCCGCGGCATGCCTCCCATCGACCGCCGCAAGCGCTCCCTGCGCATCATTGACGCCGTCGGCCTCGACGGTTTTGAAATTGCCTATCCCAAGGAACTCTCCGGCGGCATGAAGCAGCGTGTCGGTGTCGCCCGCGCACTCGTCGTCGAGCCCGAAGTGCTCTTTATGGACGAGCCGTTCTCCGCGCTGGACGTCCTCACCGCGGAGACTCTTCGCGGCGAGCTCCTCGAGCTCTGGCTCGGTCACAAAATTCCCACGCGCGCGATTTTCATCGTTACTCACAATATCGAAGAAGCCGTCGTCCTCGCCGACCGCATCATCGTACTCGGCCGCAACCCCGCGCATATTCACGCGGACTTCAAAGTTGACATTCCTCATCCGCGCGACCGCAAAGGCGTCCACTTCCTCGAGTTGGTCGATTCGATCTACCGCATCCTTACGCAGCCGGATCACAAGGACGATACCGCTCCGCCCCGCACCTATGGCCCCGGCACGCCCGAGCGGCCGAAGACCATCATGCTGCCACATACGCGCCCCGGCGGCATGGCCGGACTTCTGGAAATTCTAGCCGACCAGGGCGGCCGCGTTGATTTGCATCGCCTCGCCGATGAACTGAGTCTCGAGGTCGATGCGCTACTCCCTACCGTCGACACTGCCGTCCTGCTTGGCTTCCTCCGCGTCGAAGAGGGCGACGCCGTCATCACTCCGGAAGGCCAGGCGTTTGCTCAGGCGGACATTCAAGCCCGTAAAGCGATTTTCCGCAAGGCCGCTCTCGCCAATGTGCCGTTGCTTCGCCAGATGGAGCAAGCGCTCAAAGCTAAATCCAACCGCACTCTCTCCGAGGAATTTTTCCGCGACCTCCTCGACGAACATTTCAGCGAGGGCGAATCCCGCCGCCAGCTCGAAACTGCTATCCAGTGGGGCCGCTACGCCGAAATTTTCGATTACGACGCCGCCACCGGCAAGCTGACGCTCACTGAGGCCTGACGCCCCGTGCCGGATCTCACTCTCCCAACCACCCAGGCTACCCCGCTTCCTCCCACGGTGACGCGGCCCGCGGGCTCGCGCTGGAGCTGGGCATTCCTCATCGACATTGCCGTGTTTCTTTTTGTCTGCGCCGCAATTTTTGGCGTCTACGCGATCGGCCGTTCCTGGCTCGGCCCCGTCCATCCCCACGTCGAGATTTCGCAGAATCCCCGCGCCCTCCCTCTTTACGCTCTGTATTCTCTCGCGCGCATCAGCATTGCTTATGCACTGAGCCTGGTCTTTGCTCTCGCTTACGGCTACGTCGCTGCCAGCTCCCGGCGCGCCGGAATCATCATGGTTCCGCTGCTGGATATTCTCCAATCCATTCCCGTGCTCAGCTTCCTGCCGGGAGTCATGCTCGCCATGGTCGCGATCTTTCCGCACAGCCAGTTCGGCGTCGAGCTCGGCTCCATCCTGCTCATCTTTACGGGCCAGGTCTGGAACATCGCTTTCAGTTTCTACTCTTCGTTGAAGACCATCCCGCGCGAGCTCAAGGAAGTCGCCATCATCTACCGGTTCAGCCGCTGGCAGCGCTTCGCCGAGCTCGATCTTCCCTTTTCCACCATCGGCCTCGTCTGGAATTCCATGATGTCCGTCGCCGGCGGCTGGTTTTTTCTCATGGCCTGCGAGATGTTCGTCCTCGGCAATCGCGACTTTCGCCTCCCCGGCCTCGGCTCTTTTCTTCAAACGGCGGCGAGCCATGGCAACACCCGCGCGATTCTCTGGGGCGTCGCCGCCATGATCGCCGTCATCGTTCTCCTCGACCAGCTCGTTTGGCGGCCCATCATCGTTTGGGCGGACAAGTTCAAGTTCGAACAGGTCGAAAGTTCCGGCGCCGCGCAATCCACTCTGCTCAATCTCATCGGCCGCGCTTCCGTCGTCCTGCGTTTGTACCGCCTCATCCTTCAGCCCGTCTTTCACTGGCTCACTCTCACCTTCACTCTCGGCGCCCGCCGCGCCGCGGAAACTTTTTCCGCTCCGAAGCAGAACCGCCTCCTCCGCCTCTGGATCGGCTATCTGCTCGCCGCAGGTGTTCTCGTCGGTTTGGGCTTTGCCGTTTTCCACGCGGCCCGCGAATTGTCTGATCTTCACCGCGAGGACTATGACGAGCTCCTGGAAAGCGCCGCGCTGACTTTTCTGCGCGTCAACACCGCGCTAATCCTCGGCGCGCTTTGGACCATTCCTGTCGGCGTCGCCATCGGTTCGAATCCCCGCTTGGCGCGCATCGCGCAGCCGCTCGTGCAGATGGCCGCTTCCATTCCCGCCACCGCCCTGTTTCCGATTATTCTTCTTTTTCTGCTTCGCCTCCGCGGCGGCCTCGAAATTGCCGCCATGCTCCTGATGCTTCTCGGCACGCAGTGGTACATCCTCTTTAACGTCATCGCCGGCGCCATGGCCATTCCCACGGACCTCAAGGAAGCCGCGGAAATCTACCGCTTCCGCTCCTGGGATCGCTGGCGCCACCTCATCCTGCCGGCCATTTTTCCGTATCTCGTCACCGGCATGGTGACCGCATCGGGCGGCGCGTGGAACGCCAGCATCGTTGCGGAATATTTTCATTTTCAGGGCAGAATCGTTTCGACCGCCGGCCTCGGCAGCACCATCAGCAGCGCCAGCGACTCCGGCCGCTTCGACGTCTTGCTCGCTTCGACGGCCATCATGGCGACGATCGTCGTGCTCATCAACCGCTTGCTCTGGCGCCGCCTCTATCGCCTCGCCTCCTCCCGCTTCAAGCTGGAGACGTAGTACAATGAAATGAGCACGAATCTCTCGGAACCTCCAAACCAAAATGGCTGAATCCAAATTCACCTCCGGCGCTTCCGCGTGGAGCGACGAGGACTTTCTTCGCGCTTTCGAGGATCTATCGTTTCCCGCCGATCGCTTTCACCACCGGGAACACATCCACGTTGCCTGGCTCTACTTGAAATCTACCGACGCATCGCGCGCCGCGGAACGCATGTCGGAGGGTATTCGCCGGTTCGCGAATCACCATGGCGCGACGCAAAAATACCATCACACGCTTACGTTGGCTTGGATGCGTCTGGTTGCCAGCGCCTTGGTGGAAACACCGGAGGGATACGCGTTCGAGCAGTTCATCACCGCGCATCCGCAACTGAAAGACACGAACCTTCTCGCCAGATATTATTCGAAAGAACTCCTGCAGACGGCCGCTGCCCGCGAGGCCTGGGTCGAACCCGACCTCCAACCGCTCCCGGACCTAAGGATTTACCGCTGCTGCTGATTTCTTCTCCTCCGCTTTCGGCTCAGGCGCTTTTGGTTCCTCTGGTTTCTCGCCCCAGATGTACTGCGCAAACCATTTTTCGTTTTCTTCCATCACCGCGCGTTGCTGCTTCGGCTTCGTGATTCCGTGCCCGAATCCTTTGTACACAACCATCTTTACCGGCACGCCGCGGTCTTCCAGCGCCTGCCGCAGTTCGAACGCGTTTGGGATCGGCACGCGGCGGTCGTTTTCTCCGTGTTGGATTAGCGTCGGGGTCTTGGCCTTGGCGATGTAGCTGATCGGCGAAGTCCTCTTGTAAATTTCCGGATCGTCCCAAGGCGTTGCATGCAAATACTGCCGGGTGAACGGCGTGATGTCCGTATTCGCGTAGTACGTCATCCAGTCGGAAATTCCCGCGCCCACCGACACCGCCTTGAAGCGGTTGCTCGATGCCGTGATGAACGCCGAAATGTATCCGCCCTGGCTCCAGCCCATCGAGCCCAAGCGGTCCTTGTCCACCCAGCCTTTCGCGATCAGCGCGTCCACGCCGGAAATCACGTCGGCATAGTCCCCGACGCCGAGATTGCGCACGTTCAGCGCGCGGAATTTTTCGCCGTAGCCCGCCGAACCGCGGTAATTCGGCTTCAGCACCAGCGCCCCCTTGGCCACAAACCGCTCAAGCGGATAGTAACGGTCGGCGTTCACGATCGGCTGATCCGCTCCCGTCGGCCCGCCATGAATCACCACCAGCAACGGGTATTTTTTCCTTGGATCGAAGCCGGCCGGCTGGTAAACGACTCCCTCAATCGTTGTTCCGTCCGCCGACGTCCACGAAATCACTTCACGGTGCGCCAATGCAAATCCCTTTAGCTGATCGCCCATGGCCGTCAACTTCTTGCCCTGCCACGGCGCGACACTGGACGAATACACCTCTCCATATTGATTTTCGAGCGCCGCCCGGTAAGCCACCTGCCTGTAGTCCTGCGAAAGCGAAAAAGAAACGGACGCCATGCGATCCGGTGCACTCAGTTTTTCGACGGCCTTTGTCGCCGGATTCAACCGGAAGAGATGTGCGAACGTTTTCTGCTCGGCGGCGAAATAGATCCCATCCGGTCCCCAGCCGATGAGTCCCGGATCCTCATCGAAGGCTTCCGTTAGAATCTCCGGCGTTCCGCCCTCCGCGGCCACTACAGCGATCTTTACATTCGTGTAGAAATAATATTTTCCGCCCGCCGCCGTTTCGAACGCGATCTTTTTCCCATCAGGCGACCACCTCGGATTCGTATCCGGCCCCGGCGTACTCACGATTTTCTTCAGCGCGCCGTCGCTCACCGTCACAACGTACAAATCAGCCGTCTCCGACGAAATCAGGTCCGGATCTTTCTGCGCGCTGAACGCGATGCGTGTCCCGTCCGGCGACCACGAAAACCCTCCCAGGCTGAATTTATCGCCTTCGGTCAAACGCTTCGGTTCCGCGGCCGGCGCGCTTCCTCCGGGAACCTCAATGGTCCAAAGATGCGTCATCTGGTAATCGGCGTGAACCACCGAATACTCGCCGTATTTTTCTTTGCGGTCTTTCAGCGTCTTCGGCTCCGGGTCCGTCATCGAAAAAGCAATCCGCGCCGAATCCGGGGCCCAGTCGAAGGCATTCACGTCATTTTCGGTTTTAGTAAACTGCTGTGCTTCGCCGCCGTCGGCCGAAATCACATACAGCTGCTTCTTGCCCTCGGGCGTTCCCGTGATTTGCCCCGGCCGATCGGACAGAAAGGCGATCCATTTCCCGTCCGGCGACCACGCCGCGTTGGTGCTGGATTTTTTCGCCGACGTCAGCGCATGCGATTCGCCCGTCGCGATGTCTGCGATCCACAGGTCCTTCTCGAACGCATTCTCTTCCCAACTCGTCTTCTGCAGTTCGTAGACAACGCGCTTTCCATCCGGCGAAATCTTTGGATTGAACGCGCTCTTCCATTCCAGGGACTGGTCGATAGTCGGCGTCTTGGAAGCGGTTGCCGTCGCGGCCTTCCCTGTCTCCTGCGCTGAAGCAGGAATCGCGAGCAATCCGTACACCGCGAGTACAACGGCAATCAAAGACACCTTTCGCATCGCTCCATACCCCCATTTATTGCAAGAGAAAGGAACTCAATACTTGCGGTTCCAGCGGATGAATCCGATGAACAGACCAATTCCCACAATGGCAAATCCCAGGTAGATGTGCCAGCCATGCAGCAGCGTTGCGGACAGGATCGCGCCTGCGGCGGACAGCATCAGCAAGAGGGCAGCCCTGCCCTTCGTTAGTCGCTTCTGTTCGGCCACTCGCGGTTCGCTTCTCGCCCTTGCGATGCCCACTCTGCACCGCGTGGGCGTTTATTCCCGGCCTTAAGTTCTCGCCAACTCCCGGCTCAGGTACACAATCTGCCCTACATGATGATACGCATGCCCCGCACAACGCACGAAAATGTGGAAGCGATCCGCGGCTTCCGGTTCCCGCTCGGCCGTGTACGCCTTTCCCCAGTCCTCCGCCTTCTGCTTTCGAATCGTCGCCGCCACCATGGCAATCGTCCGGTCAAATGCCCGCAGCGCTTCTTCCTTCGGCGGCGGCTGCTTGTCCGTAAACTCGCGGTCTCGGTCGCGCACGTATCCCGTTTCCGCGACGCGAGCTCCGATGTAGTAGTTCAAATTACCCGTCACGTGCAGCACCAGGTGTCCAACGCTGTTCCCGTAAGGATACGGCTTACGCCAGAATTGTTCGTTCGAAAGCGGGTCCGCCCACTTGTGTAAGTGCGCCGCAACATATTCGTAATACGCTGTCAGCCCCGCAACCACGGTTTCGTTCACTTCTGCCATGAAGGAAAAACCCCTTTGCACCCATCCTGCGAGTTACCCGGCTGAAGCCCAGCGCCGCCGGGCTTCTTTCCCCGGGCGAGACGCGCTACTCCGGCCATTCTCGTACAGGACATCTTTCCATCGTTTCCAATCGAATCCTGGAACGCCGACAATAGCCCGTCTCTGCCAAATGTCAAGCAATTCACTTTCGCCCGGGCGTTTCAGGAGGCCTCCACGGCCACTGTATTGAGTCTTTTCTCGTCCGCTTTTTCTCTACCGTTGCTGGCGCCCTCTCACTTTTCCACAATCCTCAAGGGGGGGTCCTTCCGTACTATTGACCCTATTACTACGCCCCGCTGACACTGGGTGCAAGATGGCTCGCTACTCCGCCTTTCTCGGGCGTCGCGTGGAGGTGCAATACCGCGCCGGCGATATCCTTCTGCCCGCCTCCGGCACTTTTGTCGCCGATTCCGGCCGCTCCATCTTTCTCGAGCAGAATTTCGAGCTGCGCGGACAGCACAGGCACTTCCGCTGGGAAATCCCTTATCAATATCTGGTGCGCATCGAAGTAAAACCCGACACCGGCGCCGCTGCAGACGGTGTCTCCGTTACCGCCCCTCCCAAAGCCAAGCCCGAAGCTTCTGCCGCCTCCAAGACTGACGATCAGCCTCTCGGCGCCGCTGCCACCGCCTCGGCCGGCGGTGCCCCTGGTCTCCTCCCCCTACCCCACCGCCCCAAGACCGCTTGATTCAGGCTGCCGGGACCTATCAAACCTCGGCGTTCCTCCCCTTTATAAGTAAGCCCATCAAGGAGGCGATGACCGTTGTCCTCGGTATTGCGCGACGGTAAGCTAGCTATTGAGTAACTACATTTGGGAATACCCAGTGAAAAGCTCATCATCATCCGTCACGCCGCCCGATTTCCAGGCGTTATTCCAATCAGCGCCTGTGCTCTATCTTGTTCTCGCGCCGGACCTCGCCATTTTGGCGGTTACCGACGCGTACCTCCACGCAACCATGACGAGGCGCGAAGATATCCTGGGCCGCGGCCTCTTTGACGTCTTCCCGGACAATCCCAATGATCCTTCCGCCACCGGCGTCCGCAACCTTCGCACCTCCCTCCAGCGCGTGCTCCAAGACAAAACTTCCGACGCCATGGCCGTGCAGAAGTACGACATCCGCAAGCCGGAATCGGAAGGCGGAGGGTTCGAGGAGAGATATTGGAGCCCGGTCAATTCCCCCGTCTTGGGGCCGGACGGGAAAGTCCTCTACATCATCGATCGCGTCGAAGACGTCACGGAATTCATTCGCCTCAAACAGCAAGGACTCGCGCAGGAAAAAACTACGGAAGAGCTGCGCACCCACGCGGGCCAAATGGAAGCGGAAGTCTACCAGCGCGCGGCCGAGGTCCAGGAAGCCAACCGCCGCCTGGAGGCGACCAATCAGGAACTCCTCCGCGCCAAGGAAGAGGCCGAGCGCGGCAGCCGGTTCAAGGACCAATTCCTTTCCACCATGAGTCACGAACTGCGCACCCCGCTCAACGCCGTCCTCGGTTTTTCCGATCCGCTCGCCGACGCATCCTACGGCCCGCTCAGCGATCGCCAGCGTCGCTATGTCGAGCACATTCACACCGGCGGCAAGCACCTCCTCTCGCTCATCAGTGACATTCTGGATTTGTCCAAGATCGAAGCCGGCCGCATGGAATTGAGCAACGAAAGCCTGCGCGTGGAATCCATTTTTGGCGAAGTCCTCAGCGTCATGCGGCCTCTGGCGGACAAGAAATCGCAGTCCTTATCGAAAAACTCCCAGCCCGGCTTAGCCGTCCGCGCCGATTCCGTCAGGTTCAAGCAAGTGTTGATGAACCTCCTCGGCAACGCTATCAAGTTCACCCCAAAGGACGGCAGCATCGAACTCGGCGCGCACTTGGCCGGCGGCCGCGTTCGCGTCGAAGTGCGCGACAATGGGCCGGGCATCCCTCCCGCCGAACAGCAACGCATCTTCGAAGCCTTCTATCGCCTTCGTGAATCCGGCAAGAAAACCGAAGGCACGGGCCTTGGCCTCGCCATCACCCATCGCCTGGTCGAACTGCACGGCGGCGAGCTCACTTTGGACAGCGAACTCGGCAAGGGAAGTTGTTTCTATTTCTCACTTCCCGTTGGCGTGGCGATTCAAGATAGGCTTCCCCATGCGCCACAGCCGGCCGGGACGCGCGTCCGCTTGCCGCGAGTTCTCGTCATTGAAGACGACCACGCCGCCGCGCAGCTCATTCAGACCCAATTGATCTCGGCCGGCTACGAAGTGCTGGTGTGTCCAGAGCCGCAAAACGCTTTGGAACTGGCCGCCCTATTCCAGCCCGGGGCCATAACTTTGGATATCGTCATGAAGCCGAAAAACGGCTGGGAAGTTCTGACGCAGTTGAAGCGCGACTCGCGCACTTCAAATATTCCCTTGATCGTTGTCTCCATGATCGATCAGCCCGGCATGGGAGCTCTCCTCGGTGCCGACGAATATCTCGTCAAACCGGTGGATAAGGCCACCCTCCTGGCTGCTCTTCAACGTCGCGCCAGCGTTCACGCGTCCTCGAAGCGAACGCGCACCATCCTCGTCGTCGAAGATGACATTGCCACCCGCGAGTTCATAGTCGAAATGCTCACCTCGCAGGGCTACGTCGTCGCTACCGCTGCGGATGGCGCGCAAGCCCGCGCTCAGGTCGCTGCGAACAAACCCGAACTCGTAATCCTCGATCTGGTGTTGCCCGGAGCTAGCGGTTTCGAACTCCTCGGCGAATGGCGCGCCAGCCCTCGCACCGCCGATCTTCCCGTCTTCATCCTCACCAGCAAGGATTTGACCCCGGAAGAGCGAAGATTCCTTCGCGCTAACGCCGAATCCCTGCTGCTCAAACAACAATCCTGGCAAGAAGCACTCATCAAGCAGCTCAGCCGCGTGGTTTCCACGGATCCGGCGGAGATACCTTGATGCCTCGCATCCTTGTTGTCGAAGATAACGCCATCAATCGAGAGCTGCTGTGTGATTGGCTCGAAGCGCAAGATTATGAAGTTCTCAGTGCGGAAGATCTGGGCGGCGCGCAGCGCTTGCTCCAGGGCGAGCAACCCGACGCCGTTTTGCTCGACGTCCAGCTCGGCGGTGAGGACGGACTTTCCCTCGCCGTTTGGATGCGCCGGCAGCCGGAATTCTCTGGTATCCCCGTCATCGCGGTGACCGCCCACGCCATGGTGACCGAACAACAACGATTCCTGCAGGCCGGCTGCAACGCCTGCATATCAAAACCCGTCGATTTCAAATTGCTCGGTCGGGAACTCGATAAATGGCTGGCCCCCTTGCAGAATCTTCCCTCCCGCGTCTGACCCTCTCCTCTTCTGCCGCCTGATCCAGTCAGTTTTGCTCTCTCTATCCGCGCTGCTTCCGCCTCGCAATTCGGCTACAATCGTCTCCTCTTTTCGCAGGCAACACCGACGCGCTTCGCGCACGTCGCTTTCGAGGAGGCATTCTTTGGAATCCGCCGCAGCCCCTAAAAAGATTGGACTTATTGGTCTCGGCCTGATGGGTCGCCCCATGGGCATGAATCTCATCAAGGCCGGCTATTCTCTTACTATCTGGAACCGCACGGCCTCGCGCGCCGATGAACTCGTCGCCGCTGGAGCCAAGCTGGCCAAATCCCCGCAGGAAGTCGCCGCTTCCTCGAACTTTCTCCTCACCATGGTCAGCGATCCTCCCGCCCTCGAACAAATCCTCTGGGGACCGAGCGGCGCCATGCAGGCGCTCCAGCGCGGCAGCACCTACGTCGATTGCAGCACCATTTCCCCGGCGCTCGCCCGCAAAATTGCCGCCGCCTGCGTGGAACGCGGCGTGCGCTTTCTCGACGCGCCCGTCACCGGCGGCGACTGGGGCGCCAAGAAAGGCGAATTGATCTTCATGGTCGGCGGGGATGCCGACACGTTGAAAGCCGCCGAGCCCATCCTCAGCGTGATGGGCAAGAAATGGTTCCACCTGGGGCCCCACGGCGCGGGCCAAACCATCAAGCTCGCGATGAACCTGATCCTCGCGCTCCAGGTTGATGCCCTCGCGGAAGCTCTCGCTCTTGTCACCGGCGCAGGCCTTCAGGGCGAAAAGCTGGTCGAAGTCCTGCAATCGAGCATGGCCCGCTCCGGCGTTCTGGACGTAAAGGCGCCGAATCTGCTCAAAGGCGAATACGTCCCGAGCTTCCCTCTGCGCCTGATGCACAAGGATCTCAGCCTCGCGCTCGACCTCGCCAATCAGCTCGGCGTCGCCTTGCCCACCACCGCGGCCGCCCGCGAAACCTACAACTACGTCAAAGGCGCGGCGAAGGAAGATCTCGACTACTCCGCCGTCATGAAATTCTGGAAACACTGACGCACACTCGAGCATACTGATACCCTTTTCCGACGTGGAGGTCACTCATGAGCGCGCCTGATTCGGCAAAGATCCAGAAGTTTCGCGAGCATCTTCACCAGGAATGGACCGGCGACAGGACCGTCGCCGCGTGGCGCAAATGGCACGCCCAGATTGCCGCGTTCACCCATGGCGCCACCGAAGCGATTCTCGAGGCCGCTCATCTTCGCCCCGGCATGCGCGTTCTCGATCTCGCCAGCGGCGTCGGCGATCCCGCGCTTTCGATTGCCGCGGAAGTTGCTCCATCAGGCCGCGTGACCGCGACCGATCTCGGCCCGGGCATGATTTCGCTTGCCGAAGAACTCGCGCGCAAAAAAGGCATTACCAACATTGAATTCCGCGAAGCCAGCGCGGAGTCGCTCCCGTTTCCCGGCGAATCTTTCGACGTCCTCACCTGCCGCTTCGGCGTGATGTTTTTTCCGGACCTCCCCAAAGCGCTCCGCGAATGCTTCCGCGTGCTGAAGCCCGGCGGGCGCGCCGCGTTCGTCGCCTGGGGTAAGAAAGAGCAGCCCTTCTTCACCACCACGGCGGGCATCGTTCTGAAGCACGTTCCGGTGCCTCCGCCGCCACCCGATCCCGATGGCCCGAGTATGTTCATGTTTGGCGAGCGCGACCGGCTGCGGCGCGCGCTGGAGGTCGCCGGCTTCAGCAATGTCCATGAGGAAGACCGCATCATCGCCGGCCGCTGGGCGGCCTCCGTCGAAGAATACTGGGAGCAGTTCACCGAAGTCGCCGCGCCCTTCCGCCCGCTCATCGAACAACTCACGCCCGAAAAAATGGCTCAGGCTAAAGCGGAAATTTATGCCGCCCTGAAAAAATTCTGGAACGGCAAGGAACTGAACATGCCCCTCGAAATCGTCATCGGTACCGGCACGCGCCCCTGAGCCGGGTTCTTGCGGCCGTAGCGGCTTGCCTGTCCCGTCCTTGCCAGGATAGAGCCTTTTCTTCGCTTCCTCGAACTTATTTCCTTCGACTCACCGTAAAATCATTCAATGACAATCGGACTCATTGCCCAGCCTTGGTGGGTAAACCTCCTCGTTCTGGTTCCGCCGCTGGCCTGGTTCTCATGGCGTCGCGGCGGAGTTCCCGTCACTGTGCCGCAACTGGTCATCAGCGGAGTATTCGCGGGGTCATTCGGATTTCTGGAAGCCGTGGTTGTCGTCTATCTGCGCGCAGCCGTCGGATTGCTGCCCGGCTATCAGGGAACGCTTTCCGACGTCATCCGCATGTCGGGAGACTTCTACCGGCAGTCACAAGCGATCAGCCAGTTCCCCGAGAGCCTTCTCACCCTCGAAGTCCTTCGCGAGGCCGCCACCATCCTCATGCTCCTCAGCGTGGCTTTGCTTACGTCTGCAACCTCCAGGACGCGCGCTGCGGTGTTCCTGTGGGCCTTCGCCATCTGGGATATCTTCTACTACGCCGCCCTTTGGGCCACCGTGAGATGGCCCCTTTCGCTCCGCGATCCCGATATCCTGTTCCTCATTCCCGTGCCCTGGCTTTCCCCGGTATGGTTTCCGCTCCTGGTAAGCGCCCTAGCCCTCGCCGCCGTCCTCCTTGTAAGGGTCACGCCATCAAAGAGTTAAGCAGCCTGTGGCCTGCAAACAAGCTTTGGGAAATTCGCGGAGGCTCGTGCCACCCGCCAAGGTTCCTTGGCATCAAAGAAATGCCATGGGCCGCAAAGTTCATCCTTGGGGCGTGCCGCCCTGGACCGTTGATTTCCGCCCCGCTCCGTGCGCTCTGCCGGATCATGTGGATTTCGCTATTGTTGGCGGTGGCTTCTCGGGACTTTCCGCTGCGGCCTGGTTGCGCAGGCTCGCTCCCGGGTGCTCCGTTTTGGTGCTTGAGTCTGCTTCGCTTGGTGATGGCGCCAGTGGCCGCACCGGCGGTATGGCGCTGGCCGAGACCGCGGCCGGCGAGCTCCCCGGACTCGGCGACGTGCTCGCCGGCTACAAGAAAATTCTCCGCGCTTTCCGCATTGACTCGCGCTTGACGCTTCCTGGCGTTTGGGAGATTGGCCGCGCCGCTCCGGCCAAGCATTCACCGATCTCCTGGAGCGATTCCGGCGAGCTGAGAGTCGTCCGCCGCGTGCCTGGCGGCACGGTCGACCCGGGCAAAGTGTTTGCCGGTCTGGCGCGCGCTGCGGAAAGCGCCGGCGCCCGGATCGTTGAGCACGCCGAGGTTCGCGCGCTGGACTTCTCCAATCCGCTGCCCCTGCACGTCCGCCGCAGCCTCCGCGGCCGTATCCAACGGAAAGAGATCCGCGCGGAGCAGGTCCTTCTCGCCACCAACGCAGCCTCTTTGGGATTGTCCTCGCTGCGCGCCGCTGCCGAGCCGAAACTCACCTTTGCGCTTGCCACCGCCCCGCTGTCCGCCGCGCAGCTCAAAGCCATCGGCCTCTCCTCGCGCCACCCGTTTTACACCGTTGACTTACCGTATTTGTGGGGACGCTTGCTCGAATCGAATGGCGTGATCTTCGGCGCCGGCCTTGTCCCCGCCTCCAACGGCACGCCTTTTGGCGCTTCCCGCGGCGTCCACACGGGCAAAAACGGCTCGCAGGATTTGCACCGCTACGATGTTCGCAGGGGCGAAGCCGTCGGCCGTCTCCGCTGGCTCGAAAGCCGCGTCCGCCATTTGCATCCAGCCCTTGCCTCCGTGCGCATCACGCACCGCTGGGGCGGCCCGATTCTCGTTACCGAAAAAATGCGCCCCATCTTCCGCCGCCATCCTCGCAACAAACACGTGATGGTCCTCGCCGGCTACAACGGCCACGGCGTCGCGCTCTCCGTCTACCTCGGCAAATGGGCCGCCGAGGCCCTCCTCGGCCGCCGGCCCCTCCCCCGCTGGCCCCTCCCTGGATGACATTGATACAGACCTTCTCGCGGCACCGTGCCGAGCGGCGCAACTCTTCCTCCGTTTCCCTCCTCTCCCTGGGTATAGAATGGGTTTCCGTAGTTCAACCGACCGACAACGAGAGAGCTGGAATCTTGAGCTTCCAGCCCTGACATCATTCGAATGATGTACAATACGTAATATTTGTTTACAGTTAGCAAAGACCGTGCTAAACTTCTGCATGAACTGGACGCCAGCCACCCCAATCGGCCTTCCACGTGCGTCTTCGCAGCATCCCCGAAAACGGAGGCAGCTTTTTCTCCACTATTTTGGTGCAGTTCAAGCCTTTAGATGCAACACTTTAATGCCCTCTCGTATGTGTTGCAAACAAAGAACTTAGAGCAATTGTAAGTCCTTTAAATGACACTTACAAAAAACGAGGGGTATGGTTAACCAGACCTCCAATGAGCAATGGGCGGTCTCTCCTTCCCGGCCCGGGTCGCCTAGCACGCGTGGCCGAACACATTTCACCGGCCCCGGATCGCAGTGATACTATCCTCGGCGGTTTCCTGAGGAGGAGCGAGATGATCTCGAAGGTTCGGACTTGGATGGTTCCCGTACTGGCAGGCTTAGCACTGGTTTGCGGGCAAGCTGCCGTGGCGCAGCATGAGCCGGACTGGTCCAAGGTTCAAATCAAAACGACGAAGGTTTCCGGCAACATCTACATGCTGGAAGGCCAGGGCGGCAACATTGCCGCTTCGGTGGGCGAGGACGGCATCGTCATTGTGGACGACCAGTTTGCTCCGCTGGCGGAAAAAATCCAGGCCGCGCTGAAGGAACTGAAAATTACGGACAAGCCCGTGCGCTTCGTCATCAACACGCACTATCACGGAGACCACACCGGCGGAAACGTACCGTTCAACAACGCCGGCTCCACGCTCATCGCCCAGGATAACGTTCGCAAGCGGCTCGAAACCGGCGGCACCGGCGGCAATGGCGGCTCGATGAAATTTGACATGAAGCCCGCGCCCAAAGCCGCGCTGCCGATCATCACCTTTGAGCACGACGTGACCGTGCACTTGAACGGCGAGGACATTCGCGCGCTGCATTTCCCCTCCGGCCACACGGACGGCGACTCCATCATCTTCTTCCCGAAGAACAATGTCGTGCACATGGGCGACGACTTCGTGCGCTACGGCTTCCCGTTCATTGACGTGGCCAGCGGCGGCAGCGTGCAGGGCATGATCGACGCAATGGAAAAAGCTGCCGCGCAGCTCCCGGCGGACGCGAAGGTCATTCCCGGCCACGGCGCGATCTCCAACCTCGACGACGTCCGCGCGTTCACAAAGATGCTCAAGGAAACTTCAGCAGTCGTGCAGAAAGCCCTCGACGATCACAAGACACTGGACCAGATGAAGCAGGAAAAAATTCTTGCGCCCTGGGCAAAATGGAAAGGCGATTTCGTCAACGAAGATGGGTTTATCGAGACGCTCTACAATTCGCTCACCGGCCACAAAGGAGAATTTGTAAAGCACAACTAGGCAGAATTATAGAGGCTGCTTTACGCTGCCTGCCGACGGCTTTTTTGACTTTTCGGGTTACGGCCGCGCGTTAGGCGAGAAGAACCCGATGGGCAAATCGCGCGCCGTCCGCAAGCCGGCTGGCGCGTCAAGAATTACGGGAATCGAGTTCACCACCACCGACGCAGTGGCAATGTCGCCATGCGAGCCGCCAGGAATCACCAGGCTGATATTCGGATGACCCGTGAGCGAAATCGTATCCGCGGGATCTTTCGCGCCGACGTACATTTGCAACTCGAGGTACACGAGTTCTTTGCCATCTTTCGAGAGGCCGCGCCCGATTTGGTGCACACCCGCAGCCTGGCCCGCTTCCACGGTCAGATACTCGGTCTGCACGCGCTCCGTGGCAACTTTCGGCTCGATCGTTTCGGTAATTTGCTCGACCGGCAAATTCAAGCTGTCCGCCACCATCGCGACGGACTCCGGCAAGCCGACGTGCTTGATCACGCCCGCTTTCACCTGCGCGCGAAATTCTTCAACCGTCATTCCCGCGCCGATTTTTTTCTGCAGCGGCAGCCGCCGCTTCGAGGCGTCCACTACGCGCAACGCTTTCGCGTGGTCGATGCGTTGCGAAACCGCCGCCAGCGTTACGACCAACTTGTCCATCACGAAGCCGGGATTCACCCCCGTACCGATCAGCGCCACGCCCGACTCCTTTGCCGCGCTATCCAGCTTGGCCGCGAGCTCCGAATGCGTGCGGAAGGGATACGACAATTCCTCGCAAGTCGAAACGATAGACGACTCCGCTTCCAGGCACATCAGCAACTGGTCCATGACCTTCGCGAGCGACGACGACGTCGAATGGGTCACCACGTCCGCATTTTGTTCCAGCACTTCTCTGGCGTCTGCGGAAACGGTCACGCCCCACGGCGCGTCCTGCGCGCCCACCACTTCCCCAAGGTCGCGTCCAACCTTCGCCGGATCGGTGTCGATGGCGCCGATGATCTCAATGGCCTGCTTTTCCCGCATCAATCGCGCAATCGATGCGCCGATCGGGCCGACACCATACTGGATGGCGCGAATTTTCTTTTTCACTTCGTTCTCCGTCTCTCTGCGGGGTCGACCGCTTTGCGGTCGCCAGAACCTTTACCGCTTTGCGGTCGCCAGAACCTTGATCCCTTGTGGCCGCCAGAACAATGACACACACCGCGTATTTTTGTCTCTGGAGAAACCCCTACGATAGTGGAATTCCCGCACGCAATCAACGAAGAACCGCTCCAAGCACGTTCACACGGTCAGCAGCTCGTGCGACCGCAGCCGACGTTGTTGCTGGCGCAGCAATTGCACCCCATAATGACTGGAGAGAACGCCAGCCGATCCTGGAGGAATGCGACATGCCTGCAAAAAAACTTTCCGAAGCCGAGGTTACAACGCTGCTTTCCAAAACCAAAGGTTGGAATCTGGTCAACGGCAAGCTCCACCGCGAGTTTGCGTGCAAGGATTTCGTCAGCGCATTCGGCAGCATGACGCGCGTAGCGCTCGTGGCCGAGGCGATGAATCATCATCCCGAATGGTCCAACGTGTGGAACAAAGTGGTGATCGACCTGAATACGCACAGCGTGAAAGGCATCAGCGACTACGACTTCGTGCTAGCGGAAAAAATCAACGAAATCTTCGAGCCATTTCCGCCGCTGGGCCTTTCTGGCAGCGGAAAAGGTCAGTGATCTTTTCGGCGTCCGAAGTGTTCCCATCGAAAACGATCTTCGGAAAATGAGCGCAGACCCCCAGCCGCAAAAATCCAGCCGGAGCTGGCTTTTTCTTGTAGCGCGCTGGGCGGCGGCGCTGCTGATTCTCGGAATTCTTTTTTATCTGCTCCCGGTGGAGCCGCTGCGAAACGCGTTGTCGCGCGTTCCTCTCACGCGCTTCATCGCCGTGCTGCTGATTTATCTGGTGGCCCTGACCGGCGGCATCACCAAGTGGCACACGGTGGTGAATTCCGCGGGCGCGCAGCTTAGCTTCGCTGCCAGCGCGCAGTGCTACACCAGCGGGCTGTTCGGCGCGCTCTTTCTGCCATCGATTATCGGCGGCGACGTGGCGCGCCTCGCCGTGGGAATTTCGCACAGCCCGCGTCCGGCCGCGGTGATCACCGGAAATGTGGCGGACCGCTTTCTCGATGTGGCCGCTCAGCTCACGCTCGTTTCGCTGGGCCTGATGCTGCTTCCGGGCTCCTTGCCCGTTCCGTTGCAGGCGCCGGCGAAGCGCGTGCTCCTTGCCGGTGTCCTTGCCGCGGCGATTCTCTTCGGTCTTATTGTGGCATTGCACCGCCCGCTCCTGCGCGGACGCTCCATTCGAATCCGGCGCAGGCTTGCGCAACTTCGTCACGCGATCCGCGCGGTTTCGCGCCGTCCCTGGAGGCTGGTTCTTGGCTGGTTGCTGGGAACTTCCGTGCAGGGCACCTATGTTCTGCTCACCGCGCTGCTGGGTATTACTTGTGGCCTCCGTCTGCCGCTGCGTGTATGGCTCTTCGCGTGGCCATTGGCCAAAATCGCCGCGGTCATGCCCATCACGCAGGGAGGTATTGGAGTTCGCGAAGCGGCGCTGGTGGTGCTGCTCGCGCCGTTTGGCGCGCCGGCGTCGCAAGTTCTCGCCACGGGAATTGTCTGGGAGGGCGTAATCATCACCGCAGGTCTTCTTGCGGGACTAACAGCGTTTCTCCTGCACCGCCGGGAGTCTCATGGGAGCCGCCCCTAGCATTCGGTAACACGCAGCAGAGCACTCTTGACTCGTACGGCGGCTGCGCCACAATAAAAGCCCCCCTTGCTAAGAAATAGCTGTCCAGAGGACTGCCCTCTCCAGTCCAGCCGTGGCGTCGAGGCTCACGACTTTGTTTCCTGGTGTGTCCATTCTTTTTACCAGCGGCTATTCGCAGGATTCGGAAAGCGTTATGCCCGTCACGGCCGACACCCACTAGCTGCAAAAACCATATACCCCCACGACACTCGGCCGCGTGGTGCGCGAAATTCTCGACCAGGCGAAAAAGCGAAAGGATCGAGCTGAACCAGGCCCGCAAGAGGGTAGCGAGTAAGCAAAGCAGTCATTCAAGATCCCGGGTGAAGTGGAGAAAGGTCCCGTTTTTCTCATCGATCTGTCCCTTTTTTGCCGTTGACACGTGCTCTTCGCGGTGCTACAAAATCGCACAAAGGCATGCTCTTTGGTGGTGAGTCTCCTAACGAATTGCCAAGTGCAGTGCGCGAGTGAGGCCGCAGACCTGCCTGGCAGGGCAGGACTGCTGAGCCGCCAAGGGTATTGTCATGTAACACCCCACCACCCCGGGAGGTGAGAACGAACCTGTTTTCACCTCCTTTTTATTTTTCAGTTCATTGTTTTAGGCTTGGCCTGGGCCGGCGGCTGTTTCAAAACGAAACATGAGGATCCTCTTCCCAGGCTTCATGCTGGCAAGCCTCATCGTATCCTCGCTGATTCGCCACCCCTGGTCCCTTGCGTCATAGCCGCGCTCAGTTAAGATGACGCTGTCGTCCTGCAGGTGATCGAGAAGCGGTCAAAACCATTGAGCCCAGAATGAACTCCATCCCGGCGCCCCTGCTCTCCCTCGCGCATGTCACCGTCATGCGTGGTGACCGCGTGGCCCTCCAGGACATCACCCTGGAGATCGTGTGTGGGGAGCACGTGTGCATCTTGGGTCCGAATGGCTGCGGCAAGTCGACACTGATTAAGACCATTACGCGGGAGTGCTATCCACTCGCGCGGGATGGGTCCTGCGTTTCCATACTGGGGCGCGAAAGGTGGAATGTTTTTGAGCTGCGCTCGCTTCTTGGCATTGTTTCGCCGGACCTCCTGGCATCGTGCACGACGAACGCCACGGGACGCGACGTCGTGCTCTCCGGCTTTTTCAGCAGCACGCAGATATTTCCGCACCACCACCCCGATCCCGAGCACGTGATTCTAGCGGAAGCCGCTCTCGAGCGGCTGGGAATCGCGCACCTGGCTGGGCGACCCGTGTCGCACATGTCCTCCGGCGAAGCCAAGCGGACACTGATTGCCCGGGCGCTGGTGCATAAGCCGCAAACGCTGCTTTTTGATGAGCCCAGCAATGCGCTGGATATCGGCGCGCAACGCCACCTTCGTGAGACGATGCGCGAACTTGCGCAATCCGGGCTCGGGATTTTGCTCGTGACCCACCACGTTTCTGAAATCATTCCAGAGATCGGGCGCGTGATTCTTTTGCGCGAAGGACGTATCCTCGCCGACGGGCCGAAGGCCTCCGTCCTCACCGCGGAACATCTTTCGAATTTGTTTGGGGTCACCGTGCGGCTAGGCCAGAACGACGGCTATTTCCATCTCTCCTGAGCGGAAACGAAGCCAGCCGCACCAAGCTATGGAATTGATTTGTTTCTGCACAGCGACGCGGGTTCAGCTTGCTTGCGCCAGCCCATACAGAAGCTCGACGTACGATCGCACGGCGCCGTCCATGCCCTGAACCTTGGGATTCTTCGATTCGATAACGTAGTACTCATCGGGAGCGTGCGCGCCGCTTCCGTGGCCGAGGCCAAACGGGCCCGCCGCCAGGTGGAGCGGCTCGCCGGTGAATACGTAACCGGGCCACGACCCCGCGCTGCGCGGGAGAATGACCGGGTCAATCCCGCCCTTGCGATACACTTCGGTCTCAACACGGATGAGCGCGGCGTCGGCGGGCGTGCTGTTGGGATCGTATCCGCCGGTCATGCGGACTTCGATGTCGCCGAAACCTTTTTTTGCGAGATGGGCTTTGAGCGCGGCGAGCGCTTCGGCCGCGGTCATGTCCGGGACGAGGCGCAGGTCGAGCTTGGCAACGGCCTTACCGGGAAGAATCGTTTTTCCGCCGGGGCCAGTGTAGCCGCCGACGAGGCCTTCGATGTTCACCGTGGGCCGCGACATCAGGAGTTCCAGCGCTTCGCGCCAGCTTACGTCGTGAACCCAGTGCTCGACGCCAAGAAGTTTTTTCGCCTCCGCCTCGCTCAAGCGCCGCGCCGCTTCCGCGATCATTTTCCTTTCCGCTTCGGAAATCGGGCGGGCCTTATCGGCGAAGCCTGCGATGGCGGGATCGTTGCCGTCGGGCGAGACGAGCGTGGCGAGCGCTTCGACGAGATGCCACGCGGGGCTGTCCAGCCGTGCTTTGTTGCTGGAGTGCACGTCCTTGCGCGGGCCGCGGCCCCAGCGCTCGCCGCTGGAAATCAGTTCGCACTCGATGACGCCCTTTGCGCCCAGAGTCATGGTGACTTCGCCATCCAGACCTTGCGAGGCGCTGGGCATAAAAATTCCAAGGCAATTCTTCAGGGCAGCCAGCACCTCTGGCCGCCGCACAATTTGCGGAAAATGCGGTGAACCGATTTCCTCTTCGCCCTCGGCCACGAAAACCAAATTCACGGCGGGCTTTTTGCCTGCGCCGCGAATCGCGTGCAGCGCGGCGAGGAACGATGCTTCCGGCCCCTTCTGGTTGACGGCGCCGCGGCCCATGACAACTTTTCCCAAGCCGGGTTTATCAACGAGAGCGGCTTCGAATGGCGGGGAAGACCACTCGGCGGGATCCGCCTGCTTCACGTCGTACATGTAGTAAAGGCCGAGGGTGCGCGGAGCGCCGGCATCCAACGTGGCGAAGATGCCGGGCTGGCCGTCGGTGGGGACTTTCGCCGCTTGCTGGAATCCCGCTTCGCGCAGCATGCGCATGGTCAGCTCGCAGCCCTCGTTCATGCCGCGGTTTTCGGCGGCGATGGACGGCTGGCGGATCCAATCCTGCAGGCGCTTGACGGATTCGTCGTGACGCTTTTCGATTTCAGCGTGAATCGCTTCGAGATCGCTGGGATGCGCGTGCGCCCAGCGAGGCACCGCAAGAGCCGCAGCGGCTGCAGCAGCGCCCTGCAGGAAGGCGCGGCGGTCGGTTGGAGGAAAGACCTCAGCGAAAGGCGTTTCGTCCGCCGCAGTCGCGCTCTTTTTCTCGGCGCGATTGCTTGACTGCACGTCCTTGTCGCCCCCGAAATGAAAGGAACTTGCCATCAATGCCTCCTGTTGCGCGTAGCGTGGAATGGAAAATGATTCAGTATGCCGCGGCTGCAACGCGGGAGACTACACCTTTTGGATTTAGTAGGCAATGGCCGAAGCTGCCGGCTGCTGGTGGCCATGCGGCCGGCGGTAATGAATTTCGTATCCGTAGTGATTGACGAAGCGCGCGATGGTGCCGTTTGGTCCGACGGCCCAACCGGTCCAGATGTCGAGAATAGCCACGGCATTGAGATTCAGCGAATCGGTGTGCTTCCAGTGGACGCCGAAATCAGCACTGATGTCTTCGCCGTTTGGTCCGACGGCCACCCACCGCCCATCATCGATGTGGGCCACAGCGGAGCGGTAGCCGCCGGGCTGCTGCGCGGAAAGTTGCCAGGTTTTGCCTTCGTCGCGGGAATACGCGGCGACGCCGGACGCGCGCGCGTGATCCTGATAATCACCGCCAACAGCAACGACTTCCCTTTCATCCCCGCGAGAGATGGAGAAAATTCCAGAGGAGGCGTTGCCGTGGACGATGGGTGTTTTCGCGACGGTCCAGGTGCGTCCCGAGTCAGAGGAGTGAAAGACACGGGCGGTCGGGCCTCCGGTGCCAAAAAAGATTTCCTCCCCGGAGAGTGAAAGACAAGTATTGCTTGCGGCAAACGCGCCTTCGCTGCGCAGCGCCGCGGGCATGTTGCCGCTGGGGAGCGGATTCCAGTGCTGGCCGTCAGTTGTGCTCAGCAGAAGAAATTTGCCATCGAGGGGATCGCCGAGCGCAAAGCAGCGCGTTTCAGAGAGGCAGGCGATGGAGTCGAGAAAGAACTCCTTGCGTTTGTCGGTGTATTGCAGTTTCCACGTCGCGCCGCCGTCGGTTGTTTTGTAGACGCGGGATTTTTCGCCTTCGCCGCTGGACATGACGTAGGCGGTGGAGACGTTGAACGCGACGATGCCGCGAAAGTCGAGGGCCTCTCCGCCTGCCACATGCAGGCGCTTCCAGGTCTTGCCCTCGTCGAGCGAGCGAAGAATCACGCCATTCGAACCGGACGCCCAAACGACCGGCACAAGCACGCCTTTTTCATCGGGAGTGTAAGCGGCGCTCACGCCGCGCAGATTGGTATCAAGGCCGCTGGTCTGCACCTTCCACCACTGAGCTTGCACCGACACGCCAAAGAACAACGAAAACAGAAATGGCAGAAGGAGACGCATAGCGCGAATTCTAGCAGGAGAGCTGGGCGAGAAGGCTTCCAATGCGCTGAAGGTGGCCGGCAACGGAAAAGGCCGCAAAAAGGGTCAAGATCATTGCGAATAAGAGCGAACGGGGCATGAAGCCTCCGGTCTCTCAAGGTCGAGGACTCTAACGTTTTAAATATAGTCCAGAAGGAAAAGTTTCACTGATTGGCGGAGCCCGGAAGCGGCTTGTCCAACTCGGCGCCTTTTCGGCGGGCCGATGTAGCGGTAGTTTGAATAGAAGGCACGCTCGTGGATGGAGAAGCCCGAAAACAATTTGCGGCCGTCGAAATCGTATTGCGAAAAGCTAATGAGCCACAGCCCGGGCAGAAATTCGTAGCGCTCCTGCATGAAGTGGCTGCCTTTATAGATTTTCCCCAGAAACAGGCCGACGGAAATGTCTTCGGTGACATCGCCCTCGATGCGCGCAAGTTCGCCGCAGACTTCGTCGACCCATACGAAGCCACTCACTTTGGGGAAGATGGCAGTGAAGCGCGAGGTGGGTTTAAACGCCGGGTTGTGCTCCAGTTTGTATTTGGAAAGCGTGCGGTCGCCCCGCGACTCGCGGCCGACAAAACTGAATAGGAAGGCATTGTGCGTTGCGTCGATCAGCTCGTTCTTTTCTTTCTTTTTCTTCGCATATTTTTCCAGAGCGTCGCGTTGAGATCCGCTGTCATTAACGAGCACCGCCAGGACTCGCGCCAGACCCTCGAGTTCGGCGCGATAAGCGGCGGAATCACTGGGCTTGCCGTCTGCACCGAGCGGAATTCGGACCATGCCCGTGCCCGAAGGAATGACGCGCGAGATTTTTATCGCCGCGGGAGCGGGATCGCTGGGACTCTTGCGGGTCTCGACGCGCTCGATGCGCTCGTAGACATCCAGGGCGGCCTCGCCTTTCTTTTGATTGGCGATGACGCGATTGAAGAAATCCGGCTTCGCCGGCCCAATCTTGAGACTGGAATCCGGTGCGGCGGATTGCGTGGCGGCGTCAGCAGCGAGAACCAACAACAGCAGCGCCAGGGGTATAAAAGTACGATTGAGCATAATTCGAATTGGCGCGAATGCCGCCAGCAACTACTTTGATTGGATTCGTTTGGGCACATAATTGTTGTACACCGCTACTGTGCCGAAATGCTCCGGCGGGTGTCAAAGCGTCAATGGCAACTTGTTCTCCCGAGGTGGTTGTCGAAACTGAAGGTGGCGCCGAGAGTTCGCGCGGCAATCAGAGCGTTTGCGATTCCATAATTCGCGACGGTGATGTGGGCAAAGACTTCGCCAACGGAGCGGACCCCCTCGCCCGGCCGCCAAGCGTACTTTTCGGCGGGCCGTAATAAGCGGCCGCTTCAAGGAAATCGGCACGAGGGCCTTGAGCTTGGTACGGCTGGGACAAAGCCCGTGACCTGTGCCTTGCCGGCAGGCTTTTCCTGAGCCCCGTAGGAGGGCATACAGTTCAGTGACAGTGCTGTAAGTATAAGAAACTAAACACCGATGCGACGCATGGCGTCCTCCTCTGGATGCTAAGTCCTGCGGGCATATTCCGCCATCTTCTTCCCTGGGTTGGCCGCGCAAGGCGGTACAATAGAATGTGCTACCGCTGAACCGTTGAGACTATACCGGACCGGGCGTAAGGCTACTCCAGGAAACGCTGATAGCAAAGTGCCGTTCCACACGTCTATATATCCAGGAACGAATCGACGGTCTCACTCGTCTTAGTTGGAGAAGGTCGGAGGTCTGTTTGGGTGTAACGCCCATCGAAGGGTTTGGCGCAATCGCGCGTGTGACGCCGCGGGAGCAAGCGTCTCTGAAACAGGGCCGTTTCCGGAGCGGGCTGATCACCATGCTGGAGACGATGCGGATCTCTCTTGACGCCCTTCGCGCCCATAAGCTGAGGAGTTTCCTGACTTTGCTCGGCGTCATCCTGGGGGTAGCTACGCTCGTTTTTGTGATGAGCGTCATCGCCGGGCTGAACATGTACGTCGCCGACCGGGTGGCCAATCTGGGTGCCAACGTGTACATCGTCCACCGCTTCGGGATCATCACCAGCGAAGACGCATGGATCAAGGCACAGAAGCGGCCGCTCGTTACCATGGAGGAATACGAACGGCTCCGCGACAACATGAAAGTCGCGAGCGCCGTGGCTGCCGAAGAAGACCACAACGTCCAGGTCCGCAGCGGCAACCTCACCATGGAAAGTACCAGGATGATGGGGGCCACGGCGAACTTTGGCCAGGTGCGGAACCTCACCGTGGCGCAAGGGCGATTCATCACCCAGGTGGATGTGGAACATCGCTCGGAGGTTGTTTTTATCGGGCCGGATTTGGTGAAAAAATTTTTCCCGAACGTGGACCCGATTGGAAAAGCGATCCGCGTGCAAACGCACACCTACGAGGTGATCGGTGTGGCGGAGCCGCTGGGGAGCGCCTTCGGAGAGTCGCAGGACAATTACATGGTCATGCCGATTTCCACGTGGCGCAAAGGCTGGCATACGAACAACGACTGGGTGGCGATCTTCGTACAGGCGCCGAACGCGGAGATGATGCAGGCGAGCCAAGACGAAGCGCGCATGCTGTTCCGGGCATGGCGGCATTTGCCTTACAACGCCCCAGACAATTTCGCCATTCTTGGCTCCGATTCGATTATGCAATTGTGGCACGACATCACGGGAAACCTGGCGTTTGTGATCATGGCGCTGGTCAGTGTGTTTCTGGTGGTCGGCGGCATTGTAATCATGAACATCATGCTGGCTAGCGTGACCGAGCGGACGCGAGAAATTGGGCTGCGGCGCTCGCTGGGAGCGAGGAAAAGGCACATCCTTCTGCAATTTCTGACGGAGTCAGCCGTGCTGGCCGCCACCGGCGGATTGATCGGAATTCTGACAGCTTACTCGTTGGTGTTCTTGGTGAAGGCGCTGTTTTCGTTCCCCATGGAGACTCCCTTGAGTGCCGTGATTCTCTCCTTGTGCATGGCCATCGGAGTGGGTCTCTTTTTCGGGATCTTTCCGGCCATGCGAGCGGCCAAGCTCGATCCCATCGAAGCATTACGCGCGGACGGGTGAGGAACGGAAATGGCGCAGGCCTACGGCGAAAATCTGAAACAAGCCATGGATACGTTGCAAACGCACAAATTGCGCAGCGCGCTGACGGTGTTTGGCGTTGTGCTGGGCGTAAGCGTAATTATGCTGGTGGCGGCGCTGATGACCGGCTTTGACCAGAAGGTTCAGGAGAACGTCAAACAGTTCGGCGCGGATACGGCGTTCATCACCAAATGGGACCAGGGACGGCACGGCGGACCTCCGCCACTGGAGGAACGCCAGCGCAAACCGCTTACCATTGAGGACGCGAAGGCCATCCAGGAGAGGTGCCCGGCGGTCAAGAACGTAACCACTTTTCTGATGACGAACTGGGATCATGCCCACACCGTGCGTACGAGAGCCGGTCAAGTGTCGGCCATCGATTTCCGCGGCGTGCAGCCGAATTTCGGCGAGGTTTACGCCAACGCCGCGACCCTCGATGGCCGCTTCATCAGTGAAGGAGACGATCTCCACAAGGAAAAAGTGGTCATGCTCGGAGAGAACGTGGCGCCTGTCCTGTTTCCCGAGGGGCATCCCATCGGAAAAGACGTGAAGATCGACGGCTCGGACTTCCAGGTCATCGGCGTCGTGGAAAAACCCAAGGGCGGATTCGGCATGGGGGACGAAGACCGGCGCGTGCTGATTCCTATCGGTACGTTTCGCAAGGTCTATCCCACCGCGGACGAAGTCAATATGCGCGCGCAGGCCTACCCCAAGATGCTGGACCAGGCCGTGGACCAAATCCGCGAGGTGCTGGAGCGGCGACGGAACGTTCCTTTTGGAGGAAAGGATAATTTCTCGATCGCGACCGCAGAACAGCAAGTGGCGGAATTTCATAACATCGTGGGAAAAGTGGCGCTGGCGACGGTGGTGCTGAGTTCCATCGGCCTGCTAGTGGGCGGAATCGGCGTGATGAATATCATGCTGGTGAGCGTAACGGAGCGGACGCGGGAGATTGGAGTCCGCAAAGCGATTGGCGCCAAGCGCGGGGACATTACCTGGCAGTTCCTGCTGGAAGCGATGACGCTGACGGGGGCCGGAGGTGTCATTGCGCTCGTCCTGGTCAACGCGCTGGTGCTCTTGGTTCGCGTGACGCTGAAGTGGCCCGGGGCGGTCCCGCTGTGGGCGGCGGCGACGGGCGTTGCCGTTAGCGTGAGCATAGGATTGATCTTCGGCGTGTGGCCGGCTATGAAAGCGGCGAAACTCGATCCGGTGGAAGCGCTGCGGTACGAATAGCGCCGCGAACGCTGTTCTTATTCAATCCCAAGGATTTTCAAGCAGAAACTACTTCATCAGGACAGCAGTTCTTGCAGTTGCGGCCGCGCGTTCGGAAGCCGGCACGGATGCGGCAGGCCAGGTGACATCGAGGGCCACGTCGCGGCGGACGAGCAGCTTGGAATGGTGATTTACATGGACGGCCAACGTGTTTGCCAGGTCAGAACGAATTTCCGCCAGACCTTCCTTTTCCAAGCGGAGACTCCTATCCGGTTTGTAAAGGGCCACGCGGAATTGATGCGGTCCTGCGGGAAGCTGATGCTCGAAATGGATCGGCTGGCCAGGCGTCGTGGTCACCAGGTTGGTGGTGAAAAGTAATTCGCGCTCCGCAAAGATGGCTAACGTGCCTTCGTTGACTGTCGAAGTAATCTCGATCTGGAGCGTGGGGGCAGGTGCAGCTCGGGCCGCAGATTCCGACGCCGGAGACGGAGATGCAATCAAATTGGGAGACGAAATCCCCTGAGAGTCTCGCGAATCGCTGGGTTGCTTCGCCGGAGCGGCAGCAAGCTTCGCGGTGCGAACGACGCGGCGGTCCGGGCGCGCTTGCGCCATTTGCCGAAGAGGGTTAACTGCGGCGTCTGGCTGCAGGGCTTCGGTCACTGTTTGCAACGTGGGGGTGAAGGCTTCGGAAGGCACTCCCGGAAGGCGAGAATGGATTGCGGGAGCGGAGGGAAGTTCGAAGCGAGCGCGGAAGGAACGAGAGACCGAAACAGATGCAGCGAGAAGCAAACAAGCGGCCGCGGTAATCCAAACGTCGCGCTGTCCGACCGGCTGCGACAACCAAAAAGGCTTCCTAGTCTTGGGCGCCGCGGAGGGACGCGAACGCGCCAGCGGATAAAGAGCAGAAGCGAGTTCGTCGCAGTGAGCGAAGCGGTCTTTGGGGTTTTTTGCCAGGCACCGCGCGAGGATGAGGTCGAGCGCCTTTGGCACCTCCGGATTGTGCCGTGACGGAGGCACGGGGACGGCATTCAGAATCTGGGCGCAGACGGCGCCGAGAGAACTGCCATCAAAGGGTTTTACGCCGGTCAACATCTGATAAAGAACAATTCCCAGAGCAAACTGATCCGAGCGCGGATCTTGAGGTTCGCCCTGAATCTGTTCGGGCGCCAGGTACGCGGGGGTGCCCATCAATAGGCCGGAGCCGGAAATCTGCGATGCAAAGCGCGCGATACCGAAATCGCCGAGTTTTACTTTGTTTTCCGCCGTGACGAGGATGTTGCCGGGTTTGACGTCGCCGTGAATGATTCCGGCGCGATGGGCAATCGCCAGGGCCCCAGCTAGATCGGCAGCCCAGGCGCAAGTACGCTGAAGCGTCAGAGTGGACGGACCGAGATGATCTTCCAGCGTTTTGCCGGCGACGTACTCCATCACCAGGAAGGGAGTACCCTGCTCGTCGATTCCGACGTCGTACAGCTGGACGATGCCAGGATTGGAAAGCTGGCCGATGATCTGCGCTTCGCGGAGGAATTGCTGCTCGAGGCCTTCGCCGAAACCGTTCAAGAAGGTTTTGATGGCGACGATGCGGCCAATGACGTTGTCCCGCGCTTTGTCGACGCGACTCGTGGCACCGGAACCGAGGTGTCCGAGTGTTTCGTAGCGGTCCTTTTGCAGAGTAATCATCATGCCGAGCGAAGAAGACGCGCCGCGCGGCCGCGCAGACCATTGCCGTTGCTTTGCGGCGGCGCTTGCGGAATGACTTTGTGGCGCGCCAGCGGATAGAGATCTTCCGCGAGAGCTTCGGCCGTGGCGTAACGCGCGGACGGTTCTTTTGCCAGGCAGCGGGCAACGACTCCATCGAAGCCCGCAGGCAGCGAAGGATTCGCGTGAGAGGGCGGCAGCGGCGTCGAAGAGAGAACGCGGCCACAAATGCCCTGCAGCGAATCGGCGTCGAAAGGCCGTTTGCCGGTCACCATTTCGTAGAGAACAACGCCCAGGGAAAAGAGATCGGAGCGCGCGTCCTGGGGTTTGCCCATGATTTGCTCGGGGCACCAGTAAGCGGGTGTGCCGAGGAGCGGGGTGGCGGCGGAATCGCGGCTGGCCAGCCGCGCCATGCCGAAGTCCATCAGTTTTACGCGGCCGTTATCGGTGATGAGCATATTCGCGGGCTTGACGTCACCGTGAATCACACCCTTGCGGTGCGCCACACGGAGGGCGCAAGCCACTTCCGCAGCCCACGCGGAGGCCTTGGGAAAGGGAATGCTGCCCTTTTCCAAAATGCGATCGAGGGGCTGACCTTCCAGAAACTCCATGACCAGATAGGGCGTTTGCGTGGCCTCGTCGATGCCCATATCGTGGAGCGTGATGATCGAAGGATGAGAGAGCTGGCCGACGACGCGCGCTTCCTGAATAAAGCGCTGGCGTGCTTCGCCGGTGGCCAATTCCTTTGGGAAGAGCTTAATGGCGACGAGGCGGCCGATCATCGGATCGTGGGCGCGCGCCACGCGGCCATGGGCGCCGGTGCCGATGATTTCTAGAATTTCGTAGCGTCCGACTTGCACAACAGGTCTCCCTCAGACTTGCTGATTCCGTGTCGCAGCGATGATGGGGGAATGGGATGTTCTATTAAATGAAGCAAGCGTCCTGTTGGGAAGGGTACGAAGGTACTAGACAGGACGCTTGCTTAGAAAGCTCTAACCTTTAGATTCTGATGAAGTTATGGCTGAACATGCCTGCGCGGATGAAATGCTCGTCCGGGCCGCGCAATTGGATCAGTGTTGAGGAGCCTGAGCGCGGAGTGGAGCGAGGCCTGGCGCAGAGTTCATCCGCGAAGGGAAATCCTGGACAAACGTCCTCATGGAGGGGTGCCATAAGCCGTTGAACCCGAAGAAATACATTTCTTTTATGGCTTCTTCAGCAGGCCATTTCTCAGAGGCGATGCGATAAGTGGCAATGAAAACGCCGGTGCGATCGACACCGAAGCGGCAGTGCACGAAGATTTTTTGCCCCGGATTATCGTGGAGAAGAGCGAGAAATTGGAGGACCTGTTCGTCGGTTGGGGGAGACCAGCCGTTGACGGGGATGTGGACAAAGCGCATGCCCATCGATTCGGCATGCTTGCGCTCCCATTCTACTTTTTCGCTGTCCTCGGCGCGCAGATCGATGATGGTGGTGATGCCCAACATTTTCAACTCAGAGAGGCCCACTTCGTTGGGCTGTGCGCCGCGATACAAGACATCCGTGATTTTCCCTGCTTTAGGAATTCCGGTGATGTGGAGTTTTTGTCCGTGGGCGGACTGAATGGACGGCGGGGCGGAGGCTGGTGGGGCGGAGGCCGGCGCAGCGGTTTGCGCGAAAAGAGGAAGAGGGAGAACAAGGAAGAGGGCGAGCGATGGGAGAGTGCGTTTCATATTGAAACGAATACAAGTAGTGTAGCGTGACAGGCAACGACGCGAAAAGCGTTGATGTGGAAGTGGTTGGGAAGAAATGGCACCACTACAGATAGACGCGGTACGGAAACGGCAACCACATTTTGCGTTTTTCACTTGACAGGAAATTTGCATCCGTTGATACTGCAGCTCCAGAGTCGGGGGACGTGGATGCGCCAGACGGACCGAATCGGGGATGAATCATGGTCCGTGTGAGCCCACGAAACGGCCCGGGTTCTACGCGAAAAAAACCGAACGCGAAGTACCTGCTCCGCGCCCGTATTTGAGGCAGAGCACTTGCTGTTAGGCTGAGTGCGAAGCACCGGCCGGCGGCGGGGCATTGGCGTTTTGCGCTGGAACTTAAGTGCGACCGTTCAGCGGCCGGCTTTTTTTTTCGCCGCCCGCTTCCACGATCCTATCGAATCAAAGTTGCGATAACTTCAGCCCAGACCTGAAGCGCAGTGCCTCTGCTGGCTGCAGAGGAGTAAAATAATAGGGTTCCCCCGCGAGTGGGGACCCGAGAGCGCGGAGGGACGGATGGCGACAGTGAAACATGCATTGGGCGGGAAATCCATTGCCACGAATACGGCTGCAGAGAAGACAGCGGGTGGCGCGAGTGATGGTCTGAGCTTCGAGCGGTACTTTACCGATGGGAAGAAATCTCCCTTCGACACGGTCGAATGGGAGAAGCGCACAGCGTTGATTGGAAACGAGAAGGGCGTGACGATCTTCCGCCAGGAAGACGTTGAGGTGCCGAAAAGCTGGTCGCAGACGGCGACGAACATCGTCACCAGCAAGTATTTCCACGGAAAGCCCGGGACGGCTCAGCGCGAAGGGTCGGCACGGCAACTGATCGGCCGCGTGGTGAGCACCATTGTGCGATGGGGCCAAGAGGGCGGGTATTTTGCAGATGCGGAGTCGCGCGAAGCGTTCCGCGACGAGCTGACGCACCTGCTGGTCGAACAGAAGATGAGCTTCAATTCGCCGGTGTGGTTCAACGTGGGCGTGCAACCGAAACCGCAATGCTCGGCGTGCTTCATCAATTCGGTTAGCGACAACATGGAATCGATCATGGGGCTGACGCGCACCGAAGGAATGCTCTTCAAGTGGGGCTCCGGCACGGGAACGAACTTCTCGACGCTGCGCGGAAGCAAGGAAACGCTTTCAGGCGGTGGAATTGCGTCTGGCCCGGTGAGCTTCATGAAGGGTTTCGATGCCTTCGCAGGGGTGATCAAGAGCGGCGGAAAGACGCGGCGCGCGGCGAAGATGGTGATCCTGAATATCGATCACCCGGATATCGTCGAGTTCATCGAATGCAAGATGAAGGAAGAGCGCAAGGCGCATGTGCTGATCGAGCAGGGCTACGACAGCTCGATCGACGGCGACGCTTACGCTTCAATCTTCTTCCAGAACGCGAATCACTCGGTGCGTGTGACGGACGACTTCATGCGCGCAGTGGTCGAGGACAAGGATTGGTGGACAAAGAACGTCGTCGACGGGCAACCGAATGAAAAGCTGCGGGCGCGCGATTTGATGATGAAGATTGCGGATTCGACCTGGCACTGCGGCGATCCCGGGATGCAGTACGACACTACGGTCAACCGCTGGCACACTTCGAAGAACACGGCGCGGATCAATGCATCGAATCCGTGCAGTGAGTACATGTTCCTGGATGACACGGCGTGCAACCTGGCTTCATTGAATTTGATGAAGTACGTCAACGCCAGCGGTCAGTTCGACGTGGCGGCGTTCAAGCATGCCGTGGACGTGACGATCACGGCGCAGGAAATCCTGGTGGACAACGCGAGTTACCCGACTCCGAAAATCGAGGAGAATTCGCATAACTTCCGGCCACTCGGATTGGGCTACGCCAACCTTGGCGCGCTGCTGATGTCCATGGCGCTGCCGTACGACTCTCCAGAAGGCCGGGACATGGCCGGCGCGATCACCGCGCTGATGTGCGGCGAAGCGTACGCGCAATCCTCGAGGATTGCGGAGCGCATGGGGCCGTTCCCGGGCTACGAAGTGAACCGCGAGCCCATGCTGGACGTGATCCGCATGCACCGCGAGGCGATGCGCGGGATCAAGCCGGAGCATGTGCAGACCGAATTGTTCATGGCCGCGCAGGAATCGTGGGATACCGCGCTGGCGCACGGCGAAAAGTACGGCTACAAGAACTCGCAGGTGACCGTGCTGGCTCCTACCGGCACCATCGGGTTCATGATGGATTGCGACACCACGGGCATCGAGCCGGACCTGGCGCTGGTGAAGTACAAGAAGCTGGTGGGCGGCGGGTTGATCAAGATCGTGAACAACACCGTGCCGCAGGCGCTGATGAAGCTTGGCTACACGCCGGAGCAGACCAGCGAAATCGTTTCCTACATCGACAAGAACGGAAAGATCGAAGGCGCAGCGCACCTGAAAGCGGAAGACATGCCGGTGTTCGATTGCTCGCTGGCGCCGCAGGGCGGCGGGCGCTCGATCACCTGGACCGGGCACGTGAAGATGATGGCGGCGGCGCAGCCGTTCCTCTCCGGCGCGATTTCGAAGACCATCAACATGCCCGAGGAATCGACTGTCGAAGACATCATGAAGGCGTATATTGAGTCGTGGAAGGTGGGGCTGAAGGCCGTGGCCATCTACCGCGACAACTCGAAGCGTTCGCAGCCGCTCAACGCCGGCGGGAAGAGAGAAGAAAAGCAGGCGGAAGCCGCGACAATCGTGGAACCAACGCAACGCGAACTGTTTGCGCGGCAACAGCGCGAGAAGATGCCCGTGGAACGCGCGTCGGTGACGCACAAGTTCAGCGTGGGCGGGCACGAAGGCTATATCACCGTGGGCATGTATGACGATGGGCGGCCCGGCGAGATCTTCATCAAGATGTCCAAGGAAGGCTCGACGCTTTCCGGCGTGATGGATGGACTGGCGCTGACCATTTCGCTGGGTTTGCAGTATGGCGTCCCGCTGAAAGTGTTCGTGGACAAGCTGCTGAACACGCGGTTCGAGCCATCCGGCATCACCGCGAACGCGAACATCCGGTTTGTTTCGTCAGTGCTGGACTACATCGCGCGGTGGCTGGGCGGACGATTCATCTCCGCGGATTACTTGAAGTTGAATGCCGTGGCCCCGGCGGAGAATGCCGCTGCTTCCGCTCCGGCGGCAACCCTTCCACCAATGAACAAAGCTGCGCTCGATGCGATGCAGATGGCGTTGTCCGCGCCAAAGCTGAGCAACGCCCACGAGGGCGCGCCTACATGCAGCGAGTGCGGCATGCTGATGGTGCCGAACGGCGCATGCTATAAATGCGAAAACTGCGGCAGCACGAGCGGATGCAGCTGAGAAGCAAAGGAGAGATGAGACCACAAACGCGATGAGCGCCTTCCCCTCCGGCTCAGGAGTAGCTGCACGGCTCGCCCCGGCAAAACCCAAGACTCACGGGTTTCTGCACATCGTCCGGCATGGTGCGGGACCCCACGCCATTTACATCGTGACCTATCACCGGCTGGACCACGACGGCGCGCCGCCAAAGCCGGTGCCGGCGGAAGGCGCGCAGGCGTTGATCGAATTGCTCGAACGGATCGGCGTGGATTTTCATTTGAGAGAAGTACGTGGGGCGCTGGAAGACATTCTTCGGCTCGGCTCAGCCAATATCCCCGATCTGTGGCTCAGCGATGAGGAGATGCTTGAGAAAGGCCTCGTTGAGTCGTGAGTGGTGACTGGTAGTTCGTGACTGGTTGCCAGAGGCCTGCGCCAACTCCTAGTCATCAAGCGAATGGCTTTGCCGAGGCTGCGGGGCTACCCCGCGCCCGTGTTTTTATCAATGAGTGCGCAATCCCATGAAAAGAAAAGAGTTGTAATTTTGGTGGGTGCAACAGAGTGCACAAGAATATGAAACAAAAAGAGTTACCTCACGGGTTCGGTCGCGGGGAGCACCGCGAGGAACGCCAGAATTGTGCGGCCGGGGGATCCCTGAATGCTCTTCCCATGGTTCGGGAATGCTGAGGTCCGCGCTAGTTCATTCGCTAACGGGGCCGCGGGCGCAGCGGCGGGCGGGCGGTGAGGGAGCGGGGACGCATGCGGAAGCGCGGGCCGAGCGGCGGGGGAACGTTGCGGAGGAAATCTCCGCAACAGGGGCAGTGGCCGTCGCCGCCGAGCGGAGCTGTGGCATCGGCGCGGAGCCAGTGGCCGCGGGCTTCGCATTGCGGATTGATGCACTGCACGGTGAAACCGGGCAAGTATTGCATTGTTCTCCCTTAGTGGCCGCAAAGCTCAGGCCGATTCCTGTGCGACCGCACAACCTTCGATCGTTTCGTGGCCGCGATTGAAAAAGTTCTGAGCTCCCCCCTGCCGGCCAATCTCCTCTCCGCGCTCCAACCTAAAGAAAACCGCGTGCCGAAGACTGCGGCTACCACACTCATTCGGGACGCGCGGGAACAGCGGACGTGATGGCGCGGATTCTGACGTTAACTTCCTGTGGTGTCAAGAGAAAAGGGTACAAGATATTGTGGTAAGGTTACGGGGCAGCAGTGACTGGTGAATCGTGACTGGTGACTTGTGGAAGTTAGGCCCAATCGAAGCAGCCGGCGGGCGCGGGTCGGCAAGGAAATCGAGAGGATGCTGGTTGCGTATTAAAGGATTGAGGGTGGTGCGGCCCAAAGTTTGCGCGGATGAGCTGCAAGACGGAGGGGGAAATGCCAACTACGACAAGGTTTGATCTGGGCGGTGAAGGATTGCCGAGGATTAACTTGGGTGGCGCCGGAAAGAGAATATTGCAGCTCGCCATTCTGGTGCTGGTGATCATCCTGTTGATGGCGAGCACGACGTCGATTCCGACGGGAAATGTGGGCGTGTTGACGCTGTTCGGGCGGGTGACCGGAGAAACGCTGCCGGAGGGAATTCACCTCGTCAATCCGTTGAAGTCCGTGCAAAAACTCTCCATTCAGACGCAATCCGTCAAAGAGAGCGCCAATGTGCCGTCGAATGAAGGGCTGATCCTGGCGCTGGACACCTCACTGCTCTTCCGGCTGGACAAGAACAAGGCAGCGTTCGTTTACCAGACGGTGGGCGACAATTACGCGGAGAAGATCGTGGAGCCGACACTTCGGGCGGCGATTCGCGCGTCTACCTCGGCGCACACGGCGAATGCGCTCTACACAAATGCGCGCGAGCTGGTGCAGCAACAGATTCAGGACGAACTGACAGCGCAACTCGCACCGCGCGGGGTGATCGTGGAAAACGTGCTGCTGCGCGATGTGCAATTGCCGGCGATGCTCAAAGGCTCGATCGAAGCGAAGCAGCAAGCGGAGCAGGATGCTCTGCGGATGAGCTTCATCCTGCAAAAGGAAAAACAGGAAGCCGAGCGGAAGCGCATCGAAGCGCAGGGCATTGCGGATTTTCAGAGGATCGTGGCGACGGGCATCAGTCCGCAACTGCTCGAATGGAAGGGCATTGAGGCGACGGAGAAGCTGGCGACAAGCTCGAATGCCAAGGTGGTGATTATCGGGAATCCAAAGAACGGGCTGCCGCTGGTGCTGGAACCGAAGTAGCAAATCGTGATTTAGGACTCATTCTAAGAAGGTCAGTCCTCGCACCCAGGAGCGGGCGGTGGCGGGTGTCGGAGCGACTACGAAGATTTTCGTTGACAATACGAAGCTCTTCGTAATAGTCTCCGCCCATGAATCAAGAACCCCTCCAAAAGCCAACGGCGTCTGAGCTAGAAATCCTGCGAGTACTCTGGGAGCGCGGGCCTTCCACGGTCCGAGAGGTCCACGAAGCGCTGCGTGAAAAGAAGGACCTCGGCTACACCACAGTTCTGAAACTTTTGCAGATTATGACCGTCAAGGGAACGGTCCGAAGAAACGAAGAGCAACGGGCCCATGTTTATGAAGCATGCCAGCCGGCGACGGAAACAAAGCGGCAACTCGTGGGGGACGTCCTGCAACGGGTGTTCGAGGGCTCGGCAAGCGAGTTGATGATCCATGCGCTGGAGGGGCGGCGGACGTCCAAGAAAGAGCTGGATGAGCTGCGCCGTCTTCTGGACGAGTACGAGGGGAGAAGCCGATGAGCAACTTCGCGAATTGGATTTCGCCGGAGCTTCTGCGGACGCTCGGCTGGACCTTGTTGCATTTCCTATGGCAAGGCGCGGGGCTTGCGGCTCTGTTTGCCGTGGCGGCCGCGGTTTGCCGAAGCGCGACGGCGCGTTACGCGCTGGCGGTGGGCGCGCTCGTCCTGATGATGGCATCGCCGGTCATCACATTCACCTGGTCGCAACGTCAAACGAATCCGGCCGTGCGGACAGGGGCTGAAGGAGCTTGGACCTGGGCGGGAACGTCCACCCGAAACGCGACCGCGCTGTCAGGTTCCCGCGCCCCGGTCGCCGAATCTCGAACCGAACAACCGATTGCGATGGTGTGGTTGGTGGAAGCGTGGTTCCTGGGCGTACTTGTGTTGAGCCTGAGAACCTCGGGCGGATTGTTTCTGATCGAGAGGATGCGGCGAAAAGAGATCAAGCCGGTCGTAGGGGAGCTGTACGAAAGATGCCTGGCGCTGCAACGGAGAATGGGTCTCGATCGCCTCATCCAGTATTGCGAGTGCCATCGGCTGGACGCTCCAGCGGTGCTGGGATGGTTCCGTCCCGTAGTGCTGCTGCCGGTGAGAGCGCTGACCGGCTTGACCGAAGAGCAAATCGAGGCGGTCATCGCTCACGAGGTGGCGCACATTCGCCGCTTCGATTGCTTCGTGAATCTCTTCCAGATCGCAGCGGAAACGCTGCTGTTCTACCACCCGGCGGTTTGGTGGGTGAGCCAGAGGATTCGCGCCGAACGCGAGAACTGCTGCGACGACGAAGCGATCTCGGTTTGCGGCGACGCCGTGAACTACGCGCGGGCGCTCACGCTGATGGAGGAATGGCGGACGGCTCCTGCATTGATGATGGCTGCCAATCGCAGCCCGCTTGCGGAGCGCGTGGTCCGGCTGCTCGGATGGGATGGAGCTGCCGGCAGAATTCGCGTGGCGGGACTGGCGGGCAGTTTCGTTTGTCTGGTGGGAGCGCTGCTGGCGGGCAACGCCTTCCTGGGAGTCGCGCATGCTGCGCTGGGAGCCGGCGCATCTCCGAAACAGGAACAAGGAAGCAGCAGCGTGATTGTTGTCAGGCCGGAGCCTGCTCTGGCGAAGGAACGCACCGCGCAAGCCGCAAAGCCGTCGGGAACGGCCGCGGCGAAGGCGCAGACGAGCAAGGACAAGGATCAGCGGACGGCCAGTGAGGAGCAAGACAAGAAGGAATCGTATCTGGACGCGATGGAGGCGGCGGGCTTCAAGAACCTTACGGTGGACGAACTGATCTCGATGAAGATTCAGGGTGTCACGCCGGGGTATGCGAAAGAGATGCGCGAACTCGGGCTGCAACCCACGCCGGACGAACTCGTTGGCATGCGCGTGCAGGGCATCACGCCGGAATACATTCGCGAGATGAGGAAATTCGATTCCAACCTCAACGTTGATGAACTGATCGGGATGAAAGTGCAGGGAGTTACGCCGGAATATATTCGCGAATTCCACGAGCTGGGGCTGCAACCGAGCGCAGATGATGTGATCGGGATGAAGGTGCAGGGTGTGACGCCGGAATACGTCCGCGAGATGCGCGCCACGGGACTTAAACCAAATACCGACGAGCTGATTGGGATGAAGGTGCAGGGAATCACGCCGGAATACGTGAAATCGATGCAAGCGGCGGGCTTCAAAGACCTGGATTGCGATGAGCTGATCGGCGCGAAAGTGCAGGGGATAACCCCGGAGTTCATCGAGCAGGCGCGGAAACACGGGTTTCAGAATCTGAGTCTGGACAAGCTGATGGCGCTCAAGCACGCCGACATTTTGTGAGTTTCGCAGGAAATGCGGAGAGGAGTGAGGTCTCATGAATCTGAAGCGAATCGTCGGTCTTATCCTGGTAATCGCCGGCGTCATTCTGGGTGTCGCGAATGCTCTCGGCGGCGAGACGCAGAGCGGCGACTGGACCATCCGGCGCTCCGATACTCTGGGCAGGGTGGAGTTTTCCTTGATGGATTCCCGCGCCGGGCATCACTTTCACCACAGCTCAGAATGGCCGGCCAGCGATTTTTCGGGCCTGGATTTTTCCAAGCCCGGGCGGCAAGAAGTTCATTTTGCGATCGCGCGGGACGCAGGAAAATTCGAATGCGAGGGGTTTCTGCAGGGCGGCGAAGGCGCGGGGCTGTTTCATTTCATGGCGGACCCGAAGTACGCACAGGAGATGAAAGCGCTCGGATTCGAAAGGATCGACGGCGACAAACAATGGGCGATGGCCATTCACGATGTCAGCCTGAAATTCACGAGGGACATCAAAGCCGAAAACCTGCAGGGGCTGGACACAGACAAGCTCATCGCTTTCAAGATTCATGGTGTGACCCCGGAGTTCATCGCAGGTATTCGTTCAGCGGGTGTAAACGTTTCAGACAGCGACAAGCTCATTGCTTTCCGCATTCATGGCGTGTCGCCGGAGTTCGTTTCAGGGATTCGGTCGGCGGGGCTGAATGTGCTGGACAGCGACAAGCTCATCGCCTTCCGCATTCACGGGGTGACTCCGGAGATGGTTCGCAGCCTCAAACAGGCCGGCTACGAGCCTGACGCGGACAAGCTCATCGCCATGAGAATTCATGGGGCGACGCCGGAGTGGGTGGAGCAATTGAAGAAGCAGGGTTACGAGCACCTGGACCTCGACAAACTAATTGCCTTCCGGATTCATGGAGTGTCGCCGGATTTTATAGGGCAGCTCCAGAAGCTGGGTTACCCTCATCCGGAGCCGGATCAACTGATCGCCATGCGCATTCATGGAGTGACGCCCGACTTCATCACCGGTCTGCAATCGCGCGGAATGAAGAACCTGACCGTCGATCAACTCGTCAGCTTGCGGATTCATGGGATTGATTGATCTTTGCGGCCGTTCTGAAGCATGGGCGAGAATTGAAGAAGCGAACCGAGTAAGATCTTGCCGCGCGCCGGCTCCAGGGGAGCGAACGGACCGGATAGCAAGAAGCAATGATGGGGATCTTCGAGTCGACGAAAGCTAAGGCTTGGGCGTCGTCGCGGCGCCTTCCTGCGGCTCAGGCATAGCCGCCAGGCGGGCCTTCAGTTGGTCGAGTTCTTGTTGCTTGTCGCTGATCCTCTGCTTTAGCGCAGCTAGCTTCTCTTTTCCCGAGGTGTTCTTCGCATAGTCGGGACTGGAATAGATTGAGTCCTGATCCAACTGGTATTCACGCTGGGGAAGTTCGAGATCACTCTGCGCGTCCTTGATCTTCTCCTTTAAGGCGACGCGCTCCTTTAGGGCCGCGCGCCCCTTATCGTCTTCTGAAGGATTCTTGGAGCCTTGCGCGTTCGCGTTTGCCGCGCCGGCGGCGGGCTGGGCCGGTGTTTCCGGGGTGCCCGGTATTCTGAGTTGCTCGGCGGTAGCGCTCTGCACGTCCCCTTTTTTTACATCCAGAGTTTCCTCAGTGATGACTTTCACAGGCTTCACGGAATTCTTCTTCTGCCCGCGGGAGTGCCGGGCGGCTTCCGCAACGGACTGAGTATCCTGCGGCTGGGCAAAAGCGGCGGGAAGAAGCGTTGCCGCCAGGACGACCGGCAGAGCAAGGCGCAATGGGATGCAGGGCAACATAGTGGTACTCCTTGTAGGTCAAATCTCAAGATACGCCGGCGAAAGTGGAATGACAATCCCAAGAAGCGAAACGGTGCGAATGCGCCAACGGAGTAGGTAACAACGGACGTGGCTCCAAAGCACTCTTGCGTGGAGTGTGCGCTCAGAGTAGCGCACGTGCGATTATACTGAACTGAGAAATACAACAAAGGGAATACCGGGGGGCGAAGAATTGCTGAACTTTAGGATGATCCTGCTGCTAGCTCTGGCAACGCTGATGGGGGCGAGCGAAGTTTGCGCTCAAGCGCCGGCGGCGGAAACGCAGACACCATCACCAGTCGTCGCCGCGGCTGCTGGAAAGAATCAGAGTAAGGAACAAATGCAGGAGCACCGCTTCTGGGACAAGAAGAATGATTGGTTGTTTGCAGGAGTCGGCGCGGCGCGGACGTTCGATTATTTTTCAACGTTGAATTTGAGGCGGCGCGGAGACCAGGAAATCCTGGTCACCAACGATCTGGTGGACAATCATGCGGCTTTTGCAGTGGTCGAGGCAGTGGGAACCGGTGTTTCGATTGGGGCGTCGTATTTATTCCATCGCTACGGCCATCACAAACTGGAACGCTGGACTTCGCTCGTGCATTTCGGATTGGCGACGACCGGCGCGGTGCGCAACTACTGCCTGAAAACGGCGCATCCGAGGACCACTCCTTAGCCGCGAGAGCCCGAAGCCATGCGGAAACGCTGCCTCGTTCCGCACGTCTAAATCAAAAGGATGAAATCTTGCGAATCGAATGGCGGTGCTGCATACTCGCCGCCCGTGCCAGCCTTGGCCGGAAGCGCACGGAAAGCGGCGTTGAGAAATGAGCGAGGTGGTCTGATGGGACGGTGGGTCTTCCTTCACCATTTCGCGATGGTTCTTTGTGCGTGTCTATGTTTCGCGGTGGCTGCGCGGGGCTCCGTGGACCCAGCGCCAACCGCGCATCCGGAAACGCCGGCAGCGCAGGCCTCGCCGGAGCAGGCCGGCTCCTCGCAGGCTTCGCCTTCGGAATCGAAGACTCCTGAACGGATAAAAACCGAACAATACACGCTTTCGCATGAGCGCCAGGCGAGGGCGGTAGCGTACTCGCGGGCTGGCTACACGCTTTACTTCGTTTCTTATTTTCTTGGCGGACTTTTCCTTTTTTTAATCCTTCGGCGGGGCTGGGCGGCGAAGTTTCGAGACATCGCTGAAAATGCCAGCGACAAGAAGGGGATTCAAGGGCTGGTTTTCGTGCCGCTGCTTTTCCTCACCATCGGCGTTCTGGACCTGCCGCTGCATTTGTATTGGCATTCGCTTTCCTTGCATTACGAACAATCCATTCAGGGTTGGGGCTCGTGGTTCTGGGATTGGTCCAAGGGAGAGTTTCTCACCACGGCGTTTGGAATTGTTCTTGTCCTGATCCTGTTCGCCGTGATGCGGCGCAGCCCGCGGCGCTGGTGGTTGTATTTCTGGTTTCCTGCGGTGTTGATTCTCCTTGGACTGATCGTGATCACCCCCCTGGTGATCGATCCGCTGTTCAACAAATTCGAGCCACTGGGTAAAGAACATCCGGATCTCGTTGCTTCCATTGAAAAGCTCACGAAACATGCGGGTGTTCCCATTCCGCCGGACCGCATGTTCCTGATGGTGGCGAGCCAGAAAACCAACGCCATCAACGCCTACGTGACGGGCCTGGGAGCATCGAAGCGCGTGGTGATCTGGGATACCACGATTCAAAAGACTTCCAACGATGAATGCCTTTTCATCGTCGGACATGAGCTCGGGCACTATGTCCTTGGGCACGTGCTTCGGAGTTTTTTAGTGGGAGCAGCCGGGCTACTGCTGGCGCTCTATCTCGTCTTTCGCGGTTTGCACTGGACGCTCGATCGCTGGGCCAAAGACTGGAAGCTCCACGGGCAGGAAGACTGGGCTTCGCTTGCGGTGTTGCTCTTGCTCCTGCAAGTGCTGTTGTTCGTTTCTTCGCCGGTCATCAGCGGCTATAGCCGGATGCAGGAACATGCCGCGGACGTTTACGGATTGGAAGTAATCCACGGGTTGGTTCCGAATTCGGAAGAGGTCGCCGCGCACGCGTTTCAGATTATCGGTGAGCTGGATCTGTCCGACCCCAATCCACCGCCGTTTATCACATTCTGGCTTTATTCGCATCCGCCGCTGGCGGACCGCTTGGTGTTCGCGCATAACTACGATCCATGGTCAAAAGGGAAATCGCCGAAGTACGTGAAGTAACATTGCAGGAAGCGGATTCCACTCGCTAGGGCGTGTTGCGCGCTGATGCGTGCTTGCGGGCAAAAGCAGCTACTTTGCTCCGGTTGCCGCAAACGGCCATGGAACACCAGCGGCGGCGGCGTGTGCGCGAATTATCGTAAAAGAATAGACCGCAGTGCGGATTGGCGCAAAGCCGAAGGCGCGCGCGGGCGCCCTCGGCGATAATCTCCGCCCCGGAGCGGGCCACCGCGGCCAGTAACCAGTCAAGACCGCCCTCCCGCGCGACGAATTCGATCTTCCAGACGCCGGCCTGACCGACAAGTTCATCGTGCCCTTCGGTAATGCGCAGTATTTCATTGAGTGGCTCGATCCATTCGCCGGCTATCCTTTGCTTTCGGAGCATGGCCGCGAACACCGCAGCCTGCGGATCGGATTGCGGCAGGCTCAGAAGCTGGGCGCCGCGCCCAGCGGAGACAATGCCCGTCGACTCCAGAAAGCGGATAAGACGTTCCCAGGGGAGTTCTGCGTTTGCGGGAGTCGCGTTAACGAAATCGAGGGAGAGTCGCCCGCCCAACAGTCGCGAGGCTGGCGTGGAAAAAGGCATCAGGAGGTGCCTCCCTGGACGTGACGAAAGCGAAGCTCGTTCCAGTTGAAATAACCAGTTGAAGCTATCATAACGGTTAACGGGAGAAAAGGGCTCTCTGGCCCTGCCTCACGGTAACCTTTTGCGGACGATGAAATCAGATATGCTGGCAGGCGAGAGACGGCTCCTATGAAACACAAATTGACAGGCTTGACCCTCATTTCCCTTTCTCTGATTGCGGCGATGGCGTTGCTTCGACCACGCGCACGGGCGTCCTCGAGAACTCCGGGGACGGCTCGCACACCAGTTGTGGTCGAGCTGTTCACATCCGAAGGCTGCTCCAGCTGTCCCCCGGCGGATGCTTTGCTGGCGCGACTGGCCGAGGAGCAGCTTGCCGGGAACCTACAGTTGATCGCGCTGGAGGAGCACGTCGATTACTGGAACGATTTGGGTTGGATGGACCCTTTCTCTTCGCGGGACTGGACCTCCCGGCAATACGTTTATGCTGGGGCTCTCGGAAACGGTAATCCGTACACGCCGCAAATGGTCGTAGACGGGAGGGTGGAATTCGTCGGCAGCAACACACAGAAAGCACGGCAGGCAATTCTGGAAGCCGCAGGCAATACAAAAATCCCGGTGACGCTGGCGCAGGGCGACTCGAACGGGACGGACACAGGAAGTTTTTCCGTGAAAGTTGGCAAGCTGCAAGGAACAACAAGAGGTGATGCGGCGGAAGTGTGGCTGACCGTTACAGAAACGGGGTTGCATTCCGCGGTGACACGCGGCGAGAACGCCGGCGAAGACCTCCACCATGCCGCAGTGGTGCGCTTCATGCGCAAGATCGGCGAAGCGAAGGCTGACGGCGAAACTTCCTTCGCTGGGGATGCGAATGTTCCTCTGCAGAAAGAATGGAAGCGCGAGAATCTGAGGGCCGTGCTGTTCGTGCAGGAGAAAAAGAGCCGGCGGATTCTTGGCGCGGCGGAGATCCGCATTGCGCGATAAATTTAGAAGGCTTCGGTCTGATCTTGAGATTTGACCGCGAAGCCGGCTGTATTCCGGGAATCGAACTTTCTCAGGTACAATCAATCGCGATCGCAGGGACGAGTTATTCCACACGGAGACTTCCTCATTCGATAAAATCTGTCTCAGTTAGTAGCCAAACCTGCTTACGTAGAACCATCCGGCACGTCAGACAACAATGCGGGGCAGGGATCTTTCTTCGAGGTGATTGTTGGGCGTCGAACCATTACAGGATCCTTCTCCAACACCCCCATTCCAGGTTCCGCCTCGCGAAGGAATCCTCAGTAAGATTTTTCTAAACGACAAAGGAGTGCGCGGCGGCTGGCGCCTGCTGATTTACGCGGCCTTCGTGGCCGGGCTCGGATTCGGCGGTGGACTTGTCCTCCGGCAGTTCGTTCGACCCTCACATGGTGTGTTCTCTCCCGGCTACATGTTCATACAGGAAGCGTTCAGTTTCAGTGTGATTTTCGCGGCGGCGGTCATTATGGCGCAGATCGAGCGCCAATCCGTCGGTGTTTATGGGCTGCCGATTAGAGGCACCTTCGGGAAATTGTTCTGGCAGGGCTGCCTCATCGGATTGGTCGAGATTTCAGCCTTGGTTGGTTTGATCGCCGCCTTCGGCGGGTATTCCTTTGGGGGCCTTGCCATACACGGCAGAGAGGTGTTGCGTT
>WNFK01065511.1_pt2 | contig 47496 bp, 54 predicted proteins | sample 5400281 | NCBI WGS metagenome assembly WNFK01 (sample SAMN13153350, study PRJNA577476) | soil metagenome | isolation source: 20 cm soil on Douglas fir-dominated hillslope | place: USA:California | collected 2013-09-17
CGCGACACCCCGCAGGGAACGCCGAGCGTCTTGCACATCGACATCACCCGGCCGATCTGCGCGTCGGTGTCGTCGGTGAAGTGGTTCAACGCCACCACCGGCGCCAGCCCGTAGAGCCGGACGTTCTCGACGTGCTTGGCCAGATTCTCCTCGCCGTGCGTCGCCAGGGCGCGCGTGGTGGTGACGATGACGGCCGCCGACGGCACCAGGCCGCCCGTGCGGCACTTGATGTTCACGAACTTCTCGCCGCCGAGATCGCTGCCAAAGCCGGCCTCGGTGACGACGATCTCGCCGAGCTTGAGCGCCAGACGCGTGGCGATGAGGCTGTTGCAGCCGTGAGCGATGTTGCCGAACGGGCCGCCGTGCACGAGCGCCGGCGTGCCGTCGAGCGTCTGGACCAGGTTCGGCTTGATCGCGTCCTTCATGAGCACGGCCATCGCGCCGGCGGCGCGGAGATCGCGCGCCGTGACGAACGGTCCCTCACCGCGGTCGGCCACCACGACGCGCTCAACCCGCGCCTTGAAGTCTTGCAGGTCGCGGGCCAGGCACAGGATCGCCATGATCTCCGAGGCCACGGTGATGTCGAAGCCGGTCTCGCGCGGCACGCCGTGCGCCGGCCCGCCCAGGCCGATCACGAGGCGGCGGAGCGCGCGGTCGTTCATGTCCATCACACGCCGCCAGACGATCCGGCGGCTATCGAGGTTGAGCGGATTCCCCTGGGTCAGGTGGTTATCGAGCATCGCGGCCAGGAGATTGTGCGCGGCACCGATCGCGTGCATGTCGCCCGTGAAGTGGAGGTTGATGTCCTCCATCGGCGCCACCTGGGTGTGGCCGCCGCCCGTCCCACCGCCCTTGACGCCGAAGACCGGGCCCAGCGAAGGCTCGCGCATCGCGACGATCGCGCGCTTGCCGAGCCGGCGCAGCCCGTCGGCCAGCCCGATCGTGGTCGTCGACTTGCCTTCGCCCGCGGGCGTCGGCGTCATCGCCGTCACGAGCACGAGTGCCCCGTCCGGACGCGCGCTCGAGCGCTCGATCACGTCCCAGCGGATCTTCGCCTTGTAGGTCCCGTACGGCTCGAGGTCGTTGCCGTTGAGCCCGAGCAGCTCGCCGATCGCCTGGATCGGCTGGAGCTTCACTGCACGGGCGATCTCGATATCCTGTTTTCCCATTTCTCTAGATCCTCATGACGGCGGGTCGAGGCGCGCCGCGGCGCGCCGCAGGAGCGACTCGGGGCGGATCGGCAAGGCCGTGATTCGCACGCCCAGGTGACGCACGGCGTCCGCGACCGCGTTGGCGATCGCCGCCGGCGCGCCGATGGTTCCCCCCTCGCCCATACCCTTCACACCACCGGGCATGATGGGGGACGGCGTCTCGAGATGGCCGATCTCGGGCTCGGGCAGATCGTCGGCCCGGGGCATGGCGTAGTCCATCAGCGTCGCGGTCAGGAGCTGACCGCTATCGTCGTAGACGACGTCTTCCAGCAGGGCTTCACCGAGGCCCTGCGTGACGGCGCCGTGAATCTGGCCCTCGACGATCATGGGGTTGATCATCGTCCCGCAGTCCTCGACGAGCGCATAACGCTCGACGCCGACGCGGCCGGTCTCCGGATCGATCTCGACGACGGCGACGTGCACCGCGCCGGAGAAGGTCGCCCCGGGCGGATCGAAGAACACCGTGGCGGCGAGCCCCGGCGTCTGGCCGCCGGGGAGCCCGCCGAGCGGCGGAGCGTACGCCGCCCGCGCGAGCTCGGCCACGCTCACGGCGCGATCCGGGAAGCCCCGCACGGCAGCGCGCCCGGCCGCGAGCACCACGTCGGCCGCGCTCGCCTCCAGGCGATCAGCCGCGAGCGCTCGAATCTTCTCGGCGACCAGGTCGGCGGCGGCTCCGGCGCTGCCCAGCATCGCCACGGTTCCGCGGCTACCGAACGTACCACTGCCGCGCGGCGAGCGTGAGGTGTCACCGGGCTCGAGGCGGACGTGCTCGAGCGCCACGCCCAATCGATCGGCGACGAGCTGGGCGATCGTCGTCGCGTGCCCCTGCCCCTGGGTCGGGAAGCTCACGGAGCACCTGGCCGTCCCGTCGGGATCCACGGCAACCGTGGCCGCCTCGATACCCGGCACCTCGGTCATCCCGCGCAGTCGGAAGATCGTCGAGCCCATTCCGGTGTACTCGGTGTAGCACGCGATGCCGATGCCGACAAGGCGACCCGTGGCGCGCTGTTTCGCCTGCGTCCGCCGCAGCTCCTCGTACCCGACCGCGGCCAGCACCTGCTCGAGCGCCTTGGGGAAGTCGCCGCTGTCGTAGGTCAGCCCGGTCGTCGACTTGAACGGGTACGCCTCGCGCGGGAGGAGGTTGCGCCGCCGGACCTCGGCCGGGTCGAGGCCCGCGCGCTCGGCGACGAGGTCGAGCATGCGCTCCATGACAAACGCGCCCATCGTCATGCCGACGCCGCGATAGGCCCCGAGCGGCGGCTTGTGCGTGGCCAGGGCCCTCGTATCGTATTCGTACGCCAGCACCCGGTACGGACCGGGCAGGATGCTCGCGGTTCCCAGAGGCTCGAGCGCCGCCGTGGTCGGATACGCGTGATACGCGCCCGCATCGGACACGATGCGCGCCCGCATCGCCAGCAGCGTGCCGTCGGCCGCCGTGGCGATCTCGACCGCCGTCCGCCCTTCACGCGCCTGCGACGCCGCCGCCAGATTCTCACGGCGCTCCTCGATCCATTTCACAGGCCGCTGGAGCATCCGCGCGAGCGCCGCCACCGCGACGTCTTCGGGGAAGACCTGCATCTTGAGCCCGAAGCCACCGCCGACGTCGGGCGTCACGACCCGGATGCGCATTTCCGGGAGGTCGAGGGCTGCCGCCAGCGCGGTGCGGAGGAGCGACGGGCACTGGCTCGGCGACCACAGCGTCAGGGTCTCGCCGTCCCAGTCCGCCATCATGCCGCGCGGCTCCATCGGCATGGGGGCGCACCGGCCGTGCGCGAACGTCTCGCCCACGACGAGCGCCGCGCGCGCGAAAGCTCCATCGACGTCGCCGGCGCGATGACGCCGGTGGAAGATGACGCGGTCCGCCGCCAGCGCCTGGTCCAGCGTCGCGACGGCTGGTAACGGCGTCCAGTCGACCGAGATTGCCTCGCGCGCGTCGGCGGCGGCCTGAGCGCTCGACGCGACGACCGCGGCCACCGCTTCCCCGCAAAAGCGCGCCGTGCCGTCCGCCAGCGCGGGCCAGGCGGTCGCCGTGAATCCCGCGCCCTCGAGCCGAGGTGCCAGCGGCTTCGCTACGGCCCGCAGCTCGGCGGCGGTGACGACGAGGGCGACGCCGGACACCGCGCGAGCCGCGGCCGTCTCGATCCGGTCGATGCGCGCGTGTGCGTGCGGGCTCCGGGCGAAGCTCACGCTGAGCATCTTCGGGAGCGCCAGGTCGTCGAGATATCGCCCGCGGCCACGCAAGAGGCGCGGGTCCTCGAGGCGTCGGACGCTCGCGCCGGTATATCGGGACGTCAGGCGGCACCTCGCTCGCCCAGCCGATGGAAGACGAGCCCGTCCAGCAGCTTCGGGTAGAAGTGCGTGGACTTTTGCGGCAAGAGCTCGCCGCCCCGCACCACGGCCTGGAGCTCCTCGGCGGTCGTCGGCGCGATCAGGAATGCGGCCTGGCACGCTCCGGCGCGGGCGCGCTGGATCGCGTCGGCCCGGTCGGCCGTATAGTCCACGTGCGTCCTGGCGTCGAGCTTGGCGTCGGTGATGCCCAGGAGCGGTCGCAGCAGCGCTTCGTGGAGAATCGATACCGCGAGCCCCCGCCAGGCCGCCGACGTCCCCCGCGGCCACGCGATGTGATCGAACTCACCGGGCTTGAGCCGGAGCAGCGCCGCGTCCGGTCCGCTGAGGACCGCGATCGTCCGGTTGTCGAGGCAAGCGGCCAGCGGATCGGCGAGCGCCGCCACCTCGAACCAGCGCGCCGCCGTCTGCATGAGGTCGTCGAAGTCGAAGCCCGGAACGCCGTGCACCAGGCGGTGGTTCGGCAGGATGGTGAGCCCGGGCGCTTCGAGCGCGAAGAACGCCATCAGCTTGTGGCCGGCGCCCGGGTGGCGCTCCGCGTACGCGACCGCGGTCTCGTACCGGTGGTGGCCGTCGGCGATGATCACCCGCCGGTCGGCCATCAGCGACTGCACGCGCCCGATCGCCGCCGGGTCCGTGATCCGCCAGAGCCGGTGACGCTCGCCCCTGAGGTCGCGCGCCTCGGCGATCGGCTCACCGACGGGCGCCGTCGCCTTCCGGAGCGAGCCGTCGGGATCGCTCGTCAGCATGAAAAGCAGCCCGATGTCGGCCGCCGTGGCCTCCAGCAGATCCATGCGATCGCGCTTCGGTCCGGCATGCGTGCGCTCGTGGGGCAGCACCACGCCCCGCGCGTAGTCGCTGACCTGTCCCAGCGCGATGAAGCCCGTCCGCGTCACCGACCGCTCACCGACGGCGTACATCTGGTCGTACGGGTAGATCGCGGGCTCCGCGTCGGCGCGCCACACACCCTCGGCCAGCCACCGGTCGAGCACCTGACGAGCTGCGTGGTACTTGTCCGCCGCGTCCCTGGGGTACGAGACGCGAACGATGTTGTGCGGGCTCATCGCGTAGAGGCGATCCTGGCTCTCGGGGCTGATCTGGTCGTACGGGGGTGCGACGACCGGCGAGATGTCACGCCGCGAGTCGCCGGCATATCGGTAGCCGAGAAGAGGTCTGATCTCCATGGGGTCGCGTCGGACGACGCCGAGGCAATGTCAGACCAAATCCGGGCGAAGTCAAGGGCGCCGGACTCGCGTCCGGGGTACACTGTCGCCCACGATTCTCGGACCGACCGGAGGTCGCCGATGGACGAGACTGCGGTTGCCGTGACGACGGGCGTCGCCCAGGTGTTCGACCTCCACACCCTCAAGGCCTTCGCGCCTGACAAGCGCGTCCGCAAGATGCTCTTCAAGACCGAGCAGCTCTGGTCGGAGATCGCCTGCTACGAGCCCGGGCAGTCGACGGTCATGCACCACCATCCCCGGGAAGAAGAGGCGATCTACGTCCTCGAGGGCACCGCCACCATGAGCATCGCCGGCGACGAGGTCACCGTGCCGGCCGGCGCCATCGTGAAGTTCCCGGCGAACGTGCCGCACGACGTCCGGAATCTGGGTGCCGAGCGGTGCGTCATCATGTTCCTCAAGGTGAGCCCCAAGGTGCTGAAGGCCGGCGCCGACGACGCGGGAGCGTAGGGAGGCGCCGATGGGCAACGTGGAGCGGTGCGACAAGACGCTGCCGACCAACGAGATGATGTTTCACGTCCGCCGTGACGCCGTGCTGCGCGCGCGCTTCGCGAGCGACCTGGAGGGGCTCGCGCGGGAGTTCAAGCTGAGCCGGGCCGAGTACGAGGCGCTGCGCGACAAGGACCCGCGCCGCATGATGGACCTGGGCGTCCACCAGTACTACGTGCCGCAGATTCTCCGCCTGTTCTTCGGCGCCGCCCACAACAGCAACGCCAGCGCGGCGCTCGAATGTTATCGACGGGCGTATCCCGAGGAGACCGCGCAGGCGATGGCCTTGCAAGAGCGCCTCGAGGGCTCGCGGTAATGGCCCGCGTCGTTGCCGCGATGGCCATGACTCACTCACCCGGCCTCACCGGGTGGTTCACACGGGCCTCCCGCGAGTACCAGGAGCTGGCGCTCCAGGCGACCGCCGAGATGCGGCGCCGGCTCGAAGCGGCCCGGCCGGACGTCCTGGTGATGTTCAGCAACGACCATCTCCTCAACTGGCCGATCAACAACATGCCGGAGTACACCGTCGGCATTGGCGAGGAGCACATCGGCCCCGCCGAATGGTTCGACGAGTGGCTCGCCATGGAGAAGTACCGCGTCCCCGGGCATGCCCCGCTGGCGCGCTGGATCGTCAACGAGGGCGGGCGGCGCGGCCTGGCGCTCTCCTACCTGCGCGAGATGCAATTCGACGACGGCATCTCCGTCCCGACGCACTACCTGAACCCCGACGCGCGGTTCCGCCTGGTCCCGGTCACCATGAACTGCACGGTGCCGCCGATTCCGACGCCGGAGCGCGCCTACCAGGTCGGCGCGCGCATGCGCGACATCCTCGCCGCGTATCCCGGCGACGAGCGCATCGCGGTGATCGCCACCGGCGGGCTCTCGCACGAGCCGGGCGGGCCGCGTTACTTCTGGGTGGACGAAGCGTTCGATCGGTGGTTCCTCGACCTGTTGAAGCGGGGCGACCATGCGGCGCTGCTCCGCGAGTGCACGCTCGAGCGCATGGAAGCGGCGGGCTCGGGCGGCACCGCCGAGCTTCTCGCGTGGGTGCTCGTCCTCGCCCTCACACGGGGTCCCGCGGACGTGCTCGCCTACATGCCGGCGGTAGCCTGGCGCTCGGGGACGGGCATGGTGGTGTGGAACGAGATGGCATGAACGGGGAGGTTTGAATGGCGACCACGCATCACCTCGATCGGAGCGTCGTTCACCGGGCCTGGGACAACTCGCTGCCGCCGCGGCTCGTGATCGACCCGGGCGACACCGTGATCTTCGACACCCGAGACGCCGCCGACGGCTACTACTCCCCGTCCTCGACGCACGACGACGTGATGGGGCGCGGTCCGTTCCGCGGCCACCCGCTGACCGGACCCGTCGGCGTCAGAGGCGCGCGGCGCGGCGACGTCTTGACGGTCGAGATCCTGGACGTCAAGCCCGCTGCCGCCTTCGGCTGGACGGCGATCCGTCCGGGACGCGGCCTTCTCCCGGAAGCCGAGTTCTCGAAGCCGCACCTGACGATCTGGGACCTCACCGACGGCACGCACGCGCGCATGGGACGGGGCATCGCGGTGCCGGTCGCGCCGTTTCCGGGTGTCATGGGCGTGGCGCTCGACGAGCCCGGCGCCCACAGCACGATGCCGCCCCGGAAGAACGGCGGCAACATGGACGTCAAGCACCTCACGGCCGGGACGACACTGTTTCTCCCGGTGTGGATGGACGGCGCGCTCTTCAGCGTCGGCGACGCGCACGCGACGCAGGGTGACGGCGAGGTATGCGTCACGGCGGTCGAGATGATGGGCACGGTCACGCTGCGCTTCGGGCTGGCCCGCGGACGCGAGCTGAAGGAGCCGCAGTTCAGGACCTCCGGCCCGATCGTGTCGGCCGCCGACCGCGGGCCGTGCTTCGTGACGACCGCCCACGGCCCCGATCTCTTCGCCAGCGCGCAGCAGGCGATCCGCTACATGATCGATCACCTCGCGACCGAGCGCGGGCTCAGCCGCGAGGAGGCGTACATCCTCTGCAGCGTGGCGGTCGACCTGAAGATCAGCGAGATCGTCGACGCGCCAAACTGGATCGTCTCGGCGTTCCTGCCGGAGTCCATCTTCACGTGAGCTCGGGTCGGTACTTCTCGCGCACGCCGGTATCCGTCTGAGGGCGCTCCGGCGCCAGGAGAGACGTCATGCACTACGGTGTCTTCATCTTCCCGACCGACTACTCGATTCGCATCGACGAACTGGCGCGCGCCGCGGAGGAGCGCGGCTTCGAGTCCTTGTTCGTGACCGAGCACACGCACATTCCGACCAGCCGGCGGTCACCGTTCGCGGGCGGCGGCCCGTTGCCGAAGGAGTACGCCCACACGCTCGATCCCTTCATCGGGCTCACCGCCGCCGCCGCCGTCACGCAACGGCTCAAGCTGGGCACCGGCATCTGTCTCGTCGTGGAGCACGACCCCATCGTGCTCGCCAAGACGATCGCGAGCCTCGATCTGCTCTCGAACGGGCGGTTCCTCTTCGGGATCGGGGCGGGCTGGAACGCTGAAGAAATGGAACACCACGGCACCGTGTTCAAGACCCGCTTCCGTCTCCTCCGCGAGCGGATCCTCGCGATGCGGGAGATCTGGACCAAGGAGGCGGCCGAGTTCCACGGCGAGTTCGTAAACTTCGACCCGATCTGGTCCTACCCGAAGCCGGTCCAGAAGCCGCACCCGCCGATCCTGCTGGGCGGCGAGAGCGGTCACACGCTACAGCGTGTCGTCGACTTCTGCGACGGATGGTTCCCGCGCGGGCGCAATGCCGAGGCGATCCTGCCCGGGCTTGCCGAGCTCAGGACGCGCGCGGCGAAGGCCGGCCGAAATCCCGCGAGCCTCTCGGTGTCGGTCTTCGGCGCAAAGGCCGAGCGCGCCACGCTCGACACGTACGCCAACGCCGGGATCACGCGCGCCATCCTGCGGCTGCCGTCCGACGGCCGCGACGCGGTCCTCCCGCTCCTGGACCAGTACGCCAAGCTGATCCAGTGAGCCTCGACCTGCCCGCGTTCGCCGCCGAGCTCCTGCGCGACGGGCGGGTCGCGCGGCTCGGCACGGCGGACCGGTCGGGTCAACCTCTCGTGCTCCCGGTGTGCTACGTCTTCGACGGCCGCTCGTGCTTCTCGGCGATCGACGCCAAGCCCAAGCGCATTCCGGCCGGTGGCCTCCGGCGCGTCCGCAACATCACGGAGAACCCGCGCGTGTCGCTGGTCGTCGACCGCTACGACGAAGAGTGGACGCGGCTGGCCTGGGTGATCGTCCAGGGGCACGCGGATATTCTCACCGACGGCCCCGAGCGCGCGGGGGCTGTCGATCTCCTGCGGGACAAGTACGCGCAGTATCGCGCGCTCGGGCTCGACCGGACGACCGCGACTGTCATTCGAATCTCGCCGGAGCGGGCGATGTCCTGGCGCTGGGACGACTCGGAGGGAAGGGGCTAGCTCTTTTCGATCTGGAGGCCGGCCTGCGAGACCAGCACGCCGGACTGCCCGGCCTGGCGCATCGCCTGCGCGACCCGGTGCTTCTCGATCCACGCGCGAATCTCGAGGTCGCGATGCGTGTCGAAGAATTCCGCGGTCATCGTGATCAGCTGGGTGACCTTGCCGTGGTTGTCCTGGAGCTGGAAGACCTGCGCGTTGCGCTGGAAATCGTAGAAGTCGTAGACCGTGCACAGCGGGAACTCGCGCTGCAGGTATCCCCGGACGACCGCGATCTTCGTCTCGTCGAGCGTCGGATGGTCGGGCGTCGGATGGTCGAGGAACTTGCGCCACTGCGGCGCGAGCTCGCCGTTGTCCGGAAGTGTGAGCCCCTTGAGAATGCCGCGCTGCTGCTCCGTCAGCTCGTGCATCGGATCCTGGGATTCGTCGATGACCTCGTCGGGCGCCACCTCTTCGGGCTGCAGGTGGAGATCCGCGGCGAATGGCTGGATGGCGAGCGGCGCCGGCGCGGACGCCGGGGCGCTCGCGCGCGGCGCCGGAGGCGGCGTCGTACCGGTCAGCCGGTCGAGAAACTTTCGCCAGGTCGGAGCAAGGTCGCTCTTGGCAACCTCGGGCTTCGGCGCGTCGATCTTCGGAGCATCGACTTTCGCGGTATCGTTTCTCGATCCGTTCCTGGCCGGAGCGCTCCTCGGCGGAATGCGCGGATCGATCGTGCTCGGAGTGCTCGGCTCGACGCGTGAAGACCGGCTGGAAGCGGCCGGTGCGACGCTCTCGCGCCCGGGCTTCGGCGGCTCCTCTCTCGGCACGGGAACGTGGGGAAGGTCGCGCAGCCGCCGACCGCGCGCGGGCTCGGGCGGCAAGCGCAGGCCCTTGAGCACGACCTTGTCCTCGGCCGATTCTCTGGTGACGCCGTTGGACGCAGCCGGCTCGACAACTCTCGGCGCCGGCTCGACCCTGGGCGCGGGTTCCACTCTTCGCGGGACCTCCACTCTGGGCGGAGGCGCCACTCTGGGCGGGGGCACTCTGCGCGGAGCCTCCTCCACCCTGGGCGCGGGCTCCAGTCTGGGCGCGGGCTCCACAACTCTTGGAGGCTCGACGAGCCGCGGCGCGGGCTTGGGCTCGTGGAGCATGACCATCTTCGGCTCCTCCGCGGCCACCGGCTCACCGTGCACGACGACCTCGCGCTCCTCCGGTTCTTCCTGCTCCTCCTGTTCCGCCAGTTCCTCCGGCTCGGCGACCGGCGCGGCAACCCGCGCCGGCGCGGCGAGCCGACGAATCGCGGGCTCCGGTCGCTCGTCCTGTCGCTCGTCGACCTCGGGCGCGCCCCGATCCCAGTCGGCGCGGTCGAGGTAGAAGCCCAGCGTGCCGTTGGCCTCGACATAGCGAAACTCGAAGAAGTCGACCGTGGAGAACTTGAGGAGCCGCATCTTCCTCACGAACGACTCCAGGAGCCGCTCGGCGATGAAGACGACTCGGGGCGGCCACTCCGGCTGCGTCGGCCCGGGGACGAGCTTCTGCAGCGACTCCGGATAGTCGAGACACCAGGCGTAGGCCTCGAGCGCCCTCAGGAGCATGGTGTCGTCGGCGGTCAGGCCGAGCGTGATCAGGACGGGCGTGTCGGAGCCGTCGAGCGCGACGAGCTCGATGCCGGCCCGTCCGAGATTCAGATTGGATCCGATGATCTTGAGCCCGGGCTCGATTGCCTCGACGTTCTCCGCGACCAGCGTGCCGAGCTGGTGGAGATCTTTGATTTCGCGCCGTTTGAACGTCAGCTTCATGCAGGTCTATCCAGACGGGCAGAACGCAACTGATGTGCCAGCCAAGGGCAAATGCTCGTCCGGTAACGAATCCAGAGTGTTGCGGCAGACTTCGTCGAACGTCTCGGCCCGGCTCGTGTCCAGTCTGACACGCGCAGGAATGTACCGCTGCCACGCGGTCACCCAGCCGGTTGCCAGACCGGCAAACAATTGGTCATTGGTAAGAATTTACTTGGTCAGTGAGTGGCCAGAGGGTCATTGTCATGCGCCGGGCGTGTTCCTATCCAACTAATTTCTTGGTATTTTGTAAATCGCCGGCCGGTGGTAATTTATGGCACTGAGATTGCTTAGTTGGATCGCGTGCTAGTCTGACTTCAGCTAGCCGGGAGGAATCGCCGTTGAACCTGACCCAGGCGTTCCGAGAGCTGGTACAGATCGGGATCACGTTGACCAGCGAGCAAGACCTGGGCACCTTGCTCGAGCGCATCCTGACCGAGGCGCGCCGGTTCACACGGGCCGAGGCCGGCACGCTGTTCCTCCGCGAAGGTGACCTGCTCCGCTTCGCCGTTGTTCAGAACGACCGCCTCGCCAAGGAGCTGGGCGAAGAGGAGATGCGTCGGCGCCTCAAGGCCGAGCCCCTGCTCCTTCGCGAGCTGAGCCTCGCGGGTCACGTCGCGCTCACCGGCGACATCCTCAACCTGCACGACACGTACATGATCCCGCCGGACCGGCCGTATGCGTTCGACCCGCGGGTCGACGAGCGACTCAGCTATCGCACCCAGTCGATCCTGGTGGTCCCGCTCCAGGATCCCGCGCACAACATCCTCGGTGTGCTCGAGCTGATCAATGCGCTGGACCGGGGCCGCGTCGTGCCGTTCGATTCGCAGTACGAATCGCTGGTGGGATCGCTGGCGTCGCAGGCCGCCGTCGCCCTGCGCAACGCCCGGCTCGAGGACCTCTCCTTCAAGGACGCGCTGACCGACGTGTACAACCGTCGATACTTCACGATCCGGATGGAGGAGGAGTTCAAGCGCCATTCCCGCTTCGGCGAGCCGCTCTCGCTGGCGCTGCTGGATCTGGATCGCTTCAAGGAAATCAACGACCAGTTCGGTCACCGCGCCGGGGACGAGGTCCTGCGCGACGTCGCCCAGCTTCTCGTCAAGCACTCGCGCAGCTTCAGCATCGTGACCCGGTACGGCGGCGACGAGTTCGCGATCATCCTGGTGAACACGGCGAAGGCCGGCGGCCTCACGTACGCGGAGCGCATCCGGATCATCATGGAGCAGAACCGGTTCGCGCACTCGCCGGTCACGGCCAGTCTCGGGGTCGCCAGCCTCCCGGAGGATGCGACGACCATCGACGATCTCATCGTCGCCGCTGATCGGGCCCTCTACGAGGCCAAGCGTCTGGGCCGGAACCGGGCGGCCGCCCCGTGAGCTCCCACACCGCCGCCGACCGCGAGCAGGTCCTCGACGAGCTGCTCGACATCGGCCTCGCCGTCGCCAGCGAGCGCGATCTCTACGCCCTGCTCGACCGGATCCTCGAAGCGGCGCGGCGGTTCACGCGAGCCGAGGCCGGCACCCTCTTTCTCCGCGACGGCGATCGGCTCCGGTTCGCCGTGGTGCAGAATGACCTGGTCGAGCGAAAGCTGGCACGGCCCGAGCTGCAGCAGCGATTCGAGGCCGAGCCCCTGCGGCTCAGTGAGCCGAGTCTCGCCGGCCACGTGGCGCAGACCGGCGAGGTGGTCAACGTCGCCGACGCGCACGCGATCGGCGTGCACCAGACCCGCGCTTTCAACGCGCGATTCGATGCCACCAGCGACTACGCCACGCGCTCGGTGCTCGCGGTCCCCCTTCAAGATTTGACCGGCAGCATCGTCGGGGTGCTCGAGCTCCTGAACGCCGTCGACGACTCCGGCGCGACCGTCGCCTTCCACCGGGATCACGAGAAGCTGATCCGGGCGCTCGCCGCCCACGCCGCGGTCGCCATTCGCAATGCCCGGCTCGAGAACATCTCGTTCAAGGACAGCCTGACCGAGCTCTACAACCGCCGGTATTTCGGCCTGCGGATCGACGAGGAGGTCAAGCGCCACACCCGGTTCGGGCATCCGCTCTCGCTCGTGGTCGTGAACGTCGATCGCTTCAAGCCGATCAACGCCGAGCACGGGCAGCCCGCGGGTGACGAGGTGCTCCGCGAGGTGGCGCGGCTCCTCGTCCGGCACTCCCGGAGCTTCACGATCATCGCCCGCCTGGACGGCGACGAGTTCGCCGCGCTGCTCGCCAACACGCCCAAGGCCGGCGCCGTCACCTACGCGCAGCGGATCCGTTCCGTCATCGAGGGCCATCCCTTCGCGCACGGCACGGTCACCGCGAGCTTCGGCGTGGCCGGCCTGCCGGCCGACGCCGTGGCGGCGGACGACCTGCTGGCGGCGGCTCAGCGGGCGTTGCGCCAGGCGAAGGGCCTCGGCCGGAACCGCGTCACCGCGCTCTAGGTCGTCGGCCGCGTCATTCGATCGGTCCCGCGCTTGACTTGTCTCCCGCTCATGTGTCATTAGGTTCCTCGGCCGCGCGCGCGAAGCCGCCGTTCGACGCACCGATGGAGGAGCCCATGAGCCAGAGCCAGTTCCGCACACAGCTCGAGGCCGCCGTCAGCGCCCGTCACAGCCGCCTGAATCCGTTCACCGAGAAGTGGGTGAAGGGCGAGCTGACGCGCGCCCAGCTCGGGGCCTGGGCGGCCCAGCACCATCAGTACGTCTCGCAGTTTCCCCGCTGGTGCGCCACGGTGTACGGCCAGTGCCCGGACCCCGACGCGCGCGATTTCCTGCTCGAGAACATCATCGAGGAAGAATCCGGCACCAAGCACGTCGATCTGCTGATCCGCTTCGCCGAGGCGTGCGGGGTCTCGCGGGCCGAAGTGGAATCCAAGCAGCAGCTCCCGACCACCCGGGGCCTCACCGCGTGGTGCTTCGAGATGTCGCACCAGCCCTTCCACATCGCGGCGGCCGGGCTCCTGGTCGGGCTCGAGTCCCAGGTGCCGGGCATCTATCAGCGCAACCTGCCTCCGCTCAAGTCGCATTACGGCTTCACCGACCACGAGGTGGAGTTCTTCGCGATCCACATCGAGGCCGACGAGGTCCACGGCGAGCGCGGCTACCAGATCGTCGAGCGTCACTGCACGAGCCCGGCGCGGCAGGCGGAGGCGGTCGACGCGGTCCGCCAGGCGACCGAGATGCGATGGCAGTACATGACCGGCCTCTACCGTGCCTTCGTCGTGAAGGACGAGGTGTGAGTCGCCACCACGTCGGACGCCTCGACGATCTGACGGCGGGCCAGCTCAAGCTGGTCGAGGCCGACGGCACGCGTGTGGTGCTGGTGAGGGTCCGGGACGAGGTGTTCGCGTGCAGTGACGAGTGCACGCATCAGGGTGGTCCCCTGAGCGAGGGGCGGGTCACCGGTACGCGGCTCGCCTGTCCCTGGCACGGCTGGATGTTCGACCTGCGCTCGGGGGAGTGCGTGATGCCCTCGCGCGGCGGGCGTGTCGGCACCTATCCGGTGACGCTCGACGGCGGCGACATCTGGGTGGAGATCGCGTGACATGGCGCTCACCCGCGATCGGGCTCGCGCCTGTGTCGAGCGCGGCGTCGCCGAGGCGCAGGCGCTCGGCTTCAAGGTCGCGATCGCGGTCGTCGACGACGCCGGGCATCTGATCGTCTGTGACCGGATGGACGGCGCGCTCTGGGTGACACCCGAGATCGCCCGCGCGAAGGCCAACGCGGCGGCGGCGTTCCACGCCACCACACTCGACCTCGAGGAGCGATTCGCCAAGCGCCAGCTCTTCGCCGACAGCGTCGCGACCCTCGGCGACTATCAGTTCGTCTTCGGCCGGGGCGCGGTTCCGCTGGTGGAGGACGGGCGCATCGTGGGTGCCGTCGGGGTCAGCGGCGCCGTGCCCGCCGACAACGACCACACGATCGCCGACGCCGCCGCGGGCCATCCCGTTCTGCCGCGCGCCCACTAGGGTCCCGCCGATGGACCTCGCCGCGGCGCGACCGCTCGCGTCCCGTCGAGGCGGCTTCTGAGGTAAAGTGTCGGACATGCAATTCGAGGTCGAAGTCCATCGTAACGAGATGGGCGAGTGGGTCGCGGTCGCCGTGGCCTGGGGCGTCGAGGTGACCGGGCGCACCGAGAACGAGGCCCTCGCCCGGATCATGGACGCGCTCGCGCAGCACTTCAAGAAAATCCCGGGCCAGTGAGCGGGGCGCTCGCCGGGCTTCGGGTCGTCGACTGCTCTCGCCTGATCGCCGGCGGCGTGCTCGCGACGATCCTCGCCGACCACGGCGCCGATGTGATCAAGGTCGAGAACCCGCGCGGCGGCGATCCCCTGCGCACGTGGCTGCGCGATCGCGGCGAGCTGTGGTGGAAGGTGTACGCGCGCGGCAAGCGCTCGGTCACGCTGAACCTGGCCCATCCGAAAGGCCAGGCGCTTCTGCGCCGTCTGTGCCGCGGCGCCGACGTCCTCGTCGAGAACTTTCTCCCGGGCACCTTCGAGAAGTGGGGGCTCGGCTGGGAGGTCCTGTCCGCCGACAATCCGCGCCTGGTCTTCGCCCGGGTCTCCGGCTGGGGTCAGAACGGTCCCTATCGCGACCGGCCGGGCTTCGGCACGATGGTCGAAGCGATGAGCGGATTCGCCGTCGCGACGGGCGAGGCCGACGGCCCGCCGACGCTCCCCTCGTTCCCGATGGCCGACATGATCGCCGCGCTGTCGGCGACGACCGCCGTTCTGGCGGCCCTGCGTCACCGCGATCACGTCTCCGGACGCGGCCAGGTGATCGACGTCTCGCTCTACGAGCCGCTCCTGTCGGTGCTGGGCCCGGCCGCCGCCGAATTCGCTCTCGACGGAACCGTGGCGGTGCGCCGCGGCAACAGCTCGGAGAACGCGAGCCCGCGCGGGACCTACCAGACGCGCGAGGGCAAGTGGGTGGCGCTGTCGGCCTCGACGCCCGCCTCGGCGGCCGCTCTCTTCGAAGGGCTGGGCCTCGGCGATCTCCTGACGGACCCCCGCTTCGCCACCAACGACGCGCGCGTCGCCCACAACGACCTGGTGGACGCGGCGCTCACGCGCGCCATCGGTTCCCGGACGCTCGACGAGATGGTGCGGCTCTTCGAGACGGCGAACCTCACCGCCTCTCCCGTCTATGACAGCGCCGACATCGCCAAGGATCCCCACGTCGTCGGCCGCGGCATCCTTGTCGACGTCCCGGACGCCGACCTCGGAGCCGTGCGGATGACGGCGCCGACGCCCCGCCTCGCCGAGACGCCCGCCACGATCCGATCGTCGGGCCCGCCGCTCGGCGCTCACAACCGCGAGGTCTACGGCGAGATCGGCATCGACGACACCGAATTGGAGAACCTCAGCCGCGAGGGCATCGTATGACTATGGCGTTCGGCTTCCTCACCAGCGTGCTGCTCACAGTGCTGCTCGGCCTGGCACCGACGGCCCGTGCCGCCGACTACGGCGGCCCGCTCATCGACGCCCACTCACACCTGCCGAACGGCACCGCGATCGATACGTACGTCGCCGCGATGAAGCGACACAACGTCGTCAAGGTGGTGCTCCTGGGCGTCGGAGGCCTCCAGAAGGACGACACGAACTGGCTGACGGCGGCGAGCAAGAAGTATCCCGATCGGGTGGTGGCCGGCCTGCCCCTGCCCGACCCGACCGTCGACGCGGCGGCGAGCCAGCTCGAAGTCCAGCTGGAGCGCGGCCGCAAGCGGGTGATCGGCGAGGTTCACATGCGGCAGGTCGGGCGCCGCCTGATCGATCGCGATCCGAACGGCGCGGCATTCGGCCGGATCCTCGACGTCGCCGGGAAATTCGGCGTCCCGATCGTCATCCACTACGAGCTGACCGATGCGGCCGAGACCGCGCTCGATCGCGCGCTCGCCGCCCACCGCAAGACAATCGTGGTGCTCGCCCACGGTGGCGAGGGGCCGCCCGGCCGTCTCGACCGGCTCCTGATGCGCAATCCCAACCTCCGTGTGGACCTTTCCGGCATGCATTTCCAGCGGACGCCGGCGCTGGCGACCGAGACGGGCCCGCTCGATCCGGGCTGGAAGGCGGTGATCGAGAAGATGCCCGATCGCTTCCTGATCGGCGTCGACGTCTGGGCGGCGCGGCTCTTCGAGCCGGCGATGCTGGATCGCCTCTTCGGCTGGACCCGGCGAATCCTGGGCGAGCTGAAACCCGACGTGGCCGAGCGCGTCGCCCACCAGAACGCGACCACGCTGTATCGGCTGGAGCAGCCATGAGCTTTCGCACGGCGCTCTGCGATCTCCTCGGCATCGAGTACCCGATCGCCCAGTCCGGTATGGGCGCCATCGCCGGGCCCGAGCTCGTGGCGGAGGTCTGCCGCGCCGGCGGCCTCGGTATCCTGGCCGGGCTGAACGTGGCGCCCGATGACCTGCGAACGATGATCCGCCGCGTCCGCGAGCTGACCGACCGTCCGTTCGGCGTGAATCTCTGGCTGCACCGCGATCTCCGGCCCCCCATCGATCCCGCCGGGATACCGGAAGCGACACTGCGCGGAGCCCAGGAGATGCTCAACCGCTTCCGGGGCCGCCTGGGGATCCCGACGACGACGACCCGGCCGGCCCGGGCGCCCGACCTCGTCGACGCGACGGTCCAGGTCGTGCTCGAGGAGCGGCCCCCGGTGTTCTCATCTGCGCTCGGATGGCTCGACCACGGGCTCAGCGAGGAGTGTCATCGGCGCGGCATCAAGATCATGGCCATGGTCTCGAGCGTGGCGGACGCGCGCACGGCGGCGGCCGAGGGCTCCGACGTGATCGTGGCGCAAGGCGGCGAGGCGGGCGGTCACCGCTCGATCGACGGCAAGCCGACGACCGCCGAGGCCACGACGGTGGGGACCGTCGCCTTGCTGCCGCAGGTGGTGGACGCGGTGCGTCTGCCGGTCGTGGCCGCGGGCGGGATCGCCGACGGGCGCGGGCTCGTCGCCGCGCTGGCGCTCGGGGCGAGCGGCGTGTTGCTGGGAACCCGCTTCGTGGCCACCCGCGAGTCGATGGCGCCCGAGCTCTACAAGAAGCGGGTGCTCGAAAGCGAGAGCGACGCGACGACCGTCACGGACGTGCTCAGCGGCCTCTGGGCCCGGGCGCTCGCGAATCGCTTCACCCGCGAGTACGCCGAGGCCGGCGCGCCGGTGCTCCCGCCCCTCGTCCAGCGAAGCGCCGCCAACGACGTCTACATCGCCGCCCTCAAGCAGGGCGACGCCGAGTATTACCCGATGATGGCCGGCCAGAGCGTTGGCCTGATCCGCGATCTGCCGGGCGCGGGCGACGTAGTGCAGGCGATCATCCGCGAGGCGCGCGCCGTGCTGCAGGCGCTGCCCGAGCGGGTGCGGCAGAGCTAGCGGCGCTTCGCGGCCCGGCGGGACTTCGGCTGTCGCCGGAGCTCGACCGTGGCGCCCCGCACGCGCCCGGCGCAGCGGCGGCAGAAGTACTTGATCTCCACCGGATGCCCGCACTCGGCGTGAACCAGGGCCGTCTGCCGGTGAAGATGGCGCGAGCCCCACGCGGCGAGCGCGCCCACGACCACCCCCAGCTCGCGCCCCTTGTCGGTCAGGGCGTACTCGGCCCGCGGCGGATGCTCGGAGTAGAAGCGGCGTGCCACCAGCGCGTGCTCCTCCATGAGCTTCAGGCGGTCCGAGAGGATGTTGGGCGGGATGCCGGCCAGGCCCTCCAGGAAGTCCTGAAACCGGCGCGGGCCGCGGAGGAGATCGCGCACCAGCAGCAGGGTCCAGCGGTCGCCCACCACCTCGAGCGACTTCGCGACCGGGCACGCCTGACCGTAGCGCTTGGGCACGCCTCAGTGTAGCAAGGTCTTGACACTAAAGCTAGTAACTATATAATTCGTAGTTAGTCGGGATCGATGCTCATGGACCCGCGGACCCGCCGGATGCTCGAAGGCCCCATCGCGCCGACCCTGCTCGCGCTGGCCGCGCCCAACGTCGTGATGCTGGTGGCGCAGGTCGCCATCAGCGTGCTCGAGGCGTACTTCGTCGGCTGGCTCGGCGCCGACGCCCTCGCCGGCGTCTCGGTCACCTTCCCGCTGGTCATGCTCATGCAGACGATGTCGGCGGGGGGCATGGGTGGCGGCGTCGCCTCGGCGATCGCCCGGGCGCTCGGGGCGGGACGGGCCGCGGAGGCGAGCCGGCTGGTGGCCCACGCGATCGTCATCGCCCTCACCATGGCGTGCGCGTTCACCGCGCTGCTGCTGGCCGGCGGGCCGGCGATCTACGGGGCAATGGGGGCGCGCGCCGGCGCGCTCGATGCGGCCCTCGCGTACTCGAACGTCATCTTCGCGGGCGCCGCCGCGGTCTGGCTCTTCAACACACTGGCCAGCGCGGTCCGGGGGACCGGGAACATGCTGCTGCCCGCCGGCGTGGTGCTCGGCGCCAGTCCGATCCTGATGCTCTCGCCCGCCCTGATCTTCGGCTGGGGACCGTTTCCCGCGCTGGGCGTCACCGGCGCCGCGGTGGCCGTCGTCGCCTACTACGGGGCCGGGACTCTCGTGTTCCTGACCTACCTCGCGTCCGGGCGCAGCGTCGTCCGACTCGGTCTCCGGATGGTCCGCTTCGAGCGCCGGCTGTTCCGGGACATCTTGCGCGTGGGCGCGCCGAGCCTCGTCAACAACGTCCAGACGAACTTGACGGTCGTCCTGCTCACGGCGCTGGTCGGATCCTTCGGCACCTTCGCGCTGGCCGGGTACGGCGTGGGCGTGCGGCTCGAGTACCTCCAGATTCCGCTGGTCTTCGGCTTCGGCTCGGCGCTGGTCACGATGGTCGGCACGAACATCGGCGCGGGGCAGAGCGCACGCGCCCGTCGCGTCGCCTGGACCGGCGCGGCGCTGGCGGCGGGCGTCACGGAGGCGATCGGGCTGACGGCCGCGCTCTTCCCGTCGAAATGGCTCGGTCTCTTCAGCGCCGAGCCCGAGGTTCTGAGAGTCGGCGCGACGTACCTGCGCATCGTCGGACCGGCCTACGGCTTCTTCGGCCTCGGCCTGGCGCTCTACTTCGCCTCGCAGGGCGCCGGGCGCCTGCTCTGGCCGCTGCTGGCCGGGCTGAGCCGCCTCGTCGTCGCGGCGGGCGGAGGATGGATCGCTCTCCGGCTGCTGGGTCCGAGCCTCGCCTCGATCTTCATCGTGATGGCGCTGGCCCTCGCGCTGTTCGGGACGGTGGTCTCGGTCGCCATGTATCAGGGCGCGTGGCGCCTGCGGAGGGAATCATGAGTGCTCCTCAGATATTCGGGCTCCAGTTCGTGTTCAGCCTGGTGCTCTATAGCCTCCTGGCGCGATGGTACGTCGCCCCGCGCCTCGCGGCGCTCCCGCTGCGGACGGCGCTGATTCCGCTGCTCTTTCTTCACGCGACGCGCTTTCTCGGCCTGGTGTTCCTGGTTCCGTCGGTCGCGGGCGGGCCGCTCCCGCCGGAGTTCGCAGTGGCCGCGGCCTACGGCGATCTGCTCGCGGCGCTGCTCGCGCTCGGCGCTATCGCCGCCCTCCGGGCCGGCTGGACGATCGCGATCCCCCTCGTCTGGGTGTTCAATCTCGTCGGGGCGCTCGACCTGATCAACGCGCTGTTTCAGGGCCTGCGGCACAACGTGCAGCTCGGCGCCGCCTACTTCATTCCCACGGTCGCGGTGCCGGCATTGCTGGTCACCCACGCCATGATCTTCACGATGCTCGCGACACGCCGGAGCTGAGGAGGACGCCAGGGGCCGCGAGGCCGGCGACTCCGCTACAATGGCCTATCCCGTTCCAAGGAGAGGCCAGTGAAGCTCGATGTCGGCATGCTGACCCACGACTTGAAGTCGATCCCCGCGTACGCGCGCAAGGTCGAGGCGCTCGGCTACGATTGCCTCTGGTCCTCCGAGACCCAGCACGATCCCTTCCTGCCGCTCGCCGTCGCCGCCGGCGTCACCTCCACGATCCGTCTGGGAACCGCCATCGCCGTGGCGTTTCCGCGAAGCCCGATGATCCTGGCGCACATCGCGTGGGACCTGCAGAAGGCCTCCGACGGGCGCTTCGTCCTCGGCCTGGGCACCCAGGTCAAGGGTCACAATGAGCGGCGGTTCTCGGTGAAGTTCGAGTCGCCCGGACCGAAGATGCGCGAGATCGTCCAGGCCCTCCGGCACATCTGGGATTGCTGGCAGAACGGGACGAAGCTCAACTTCAAGGGGCAGTTCTACCGCTTCGATCTGATGACGCCGTTCTTCAATCCGGGCCCCATCGCGCATCCGAAGGTGCCGATCTACATCGCCGGCGTCAATCAGTACATGTGCCGCATCGCCGGCGAAGTGTGCGACGGCCTGCACGTGCACCCGTTCAACAGCCCGAAGTACCTGCGCGAGTACGTCAACCCCGCCGTGGAAGAAGGGCTCAAGGCCTCGGGCCGCAAGCGAGCCGACTTCACCTACACCACCGCGAGCTTCGCGGTGATCGGCGACACCGACGAGGAGCTGGCGAAGAACCGGCGATCGGTCAAGCAACAGATCGCCTTCTACGCCTCGACGCGGACCTACGAGCCCGTCCTCGCCGCCCACGGCTGGCAGGACCTCACGCCGGCGCTCCACCGAAAATCCGTCGAAGGTGACTGGCAGGGCATGGCCGATCTCATCACCGACGAGATGCTCGATACCTTCGCCGTCACCGGGACGTACGAGACGATCGGCCGCCGGCTCAAGGAGCGCTACACCGGGCTCCTCGACAGCACGGCACTCTATCAACCCTACCAGCCGGGGCTCGACGATCCCCGGCTCCCGCGCCTCATCAAGGAATTCAACGCATGATCGACCTTTGCGAGCTCGGAGAGCGACCGCCCCTGGGCGAGGTCCCCACGCGCATGCACGCGTACCTCGTCCGCCAGAACCGCTTCGGCCAGCCGCGCGACGCCTGGCGGCGCGAGGTCATTCCCACGCCGACGCTCGGCCCCGACGAGGTGCTGATCTACGTCATGGCCTCGGGCATCAACTACAACAACGTCTGGGCCGCGCTGGGCACCCCGCTCGACGTGATCGCCGAGCGGAAGCGCGCCGGCGAGCCCGAGGACTTCCACGCCGGCGGCAGCGACTGCTCGGGGATCGTCTGGGCCCTGGGGCGGGACGTGAAGAACGTCAAGGTCGGCGACGAGGTGGTCGTACACAGCGGCTGGTGGCGTTCCGACGACCCCTGGGTGCGCTCGGGCAAGGACCCGATGCTCGCCGAGAGCACGCGCATCTGGGGCTACCAGACCAACTACGGGAGCTTCTGCCAGTTCGCGCGCTGCCAGGCTCACCAGTGCGTGCCCAAGCCGAAGCGGCTCACCTGGGAAGAGGCGGGCTGCTACCTGCTGTGTGCCTCGACCGCCTACCGGATGCTCATGGGCTGGCCGCCTCACGTGGTCGAGCCCGGCGACGTCGTCCTCGTGTGGGGAGCCGCCGGCGGGCTCGGCAGCATGGCGCTCGAGATCACGCGCGCCGTCGGCGGGCGCGCGGTCGCGATCATTTCCGACGACGCCAAGCGCAAGTTCTGCCAGGAGCACGGCGCCGCGGCGGTCATCAACCGGAGCCAGTTCTCCCACTGGGGAGTCATGCCCAGCACCGAGGACGCGAAGGCCTACGGCGAGTGGGCGAAGGGCGCCCGCGCGTTCGGCAAGGCCATCTGGGACGGGATGGGCGAGCGCGTGAGCCCCAAGCTCGTCTTCGAGCACCCGGGCGAATCGACGCTGCCGACGTCGGTCTTCGTCTGCGCGACCGGCGGCATGGTCGTCATCTGCGCCGGCACCACCGGCTACAACGCGACGATGGATCTCAGGTATCAGTGGATGCGCCAGAAGCGCTTCCAGGGCAGCCACCTCTCCAACGACGTCCAGGCGGCTGCCGTCACGAAGCTCGTCAGCGACGGCAAGGTCGATCCGTGCCTCAGCCACACCTACGTCTTCGACGACATCCCCGAGTGCCACCAGCTGATGCTCGAGAACAAGCACCCGTACGGGAACATGGCGGTCCTCGTCAACGCCCGTCAGCCCGGTCAAGGGGTGTCGTGAAGGGACTCGGGGCGCTGCTGCTGCTGGCCGTGAGCGCCGCTCCGGCCGCCGCGCACCACGGCTGGAGCAGCTACGACTCGACGAAGGAGCTCACACTCACCGGCACCATCAACGAGTCCGGATACGAGCATCCCCACGGACACGTCCGTCTCGCGGTACCCGGCAAAGTCTGGCTCGTCGTGCTGGCGCCGCCGTCGCGTATGACGAACCGCGGGCTGCCGGCGTCGAAGCTCGCGGTCGGCACCACGGCGACGGTCGTTGGCTATCCGCACCGGACCAGCGAGGACGAGATGCGCGCCGAGCGCATCACGATCGACGGCGCGACGGTGGAGCTGCGTTGACCCAGGCCGGCCAGCTCGGCTGGCTCGCCTGGCTCGAGACGACCGCGGCGGCGACCGCCATGCGCCAGTCGCTCTGGCTCTACCCGGTCGTCGAGATCCTGCACATTCTCGGCTTCGTCGTCCTCGTGGGCAGCGCCGCGATGTTCGACCTGAGGCTCCTCGGGCTCTCACGCCAGCTTCCGGTCACCGGCATGGAGCGCCACCTTCTGCCCTGGGCGCGGGCGGCCGCGTTCGTCATCGTCCCGACGGGCGGGCTCATGTTCGTCGCGCACGCGACAGAGTTCGCCGGCAACCCGGCCTTCCGGCTGAAGCTGATCTTGCTGGTGGCCGCCGCGCTCAATGCCGCGGTCTTCCATCTCCGGCCGTTCCGGCGGGTCGCCGAGTGGGATCACGGCGCGACCGCGCCTCTCACCGCACGGTTCGCGGCGGGGTTTTCCCTGGCGCTGTGGACGGGCGTGATCGCCTGCGGGCGGCTCCTCGCCTACTTCTGACGGGCCCGGTCAGCCGCCCGCGGCGTCGTCGTAGCCCGGATCGCCCGGGTTGAGGACGCGCCGCTTGCCCCCCTCGAAGATCACGCGCGGAAGAATGGCCCGGATCTCGCGACCCCGCAGTCGCGCGAGCGCGGCGGCGGCCGAGGGCGCGCCGTCGAAGAGCTCCAGGTTCTTGATGGTCGGATTACGCAGGGACAGCTCGCCCCGGGCGTTCGCATCGAGCGCCGCGCGCGGCGTGAGCCACCGGACCTCGGTGATCTCGCGCTCGTCCGCGACGGCCTCGTGGACCGCCGGCATGTCGGTCGCGAAGAACCGCGTGTCGAAGCGGAGGGGCTGGACCTCGGGCGTGATCCAGTGCGCGAAGTACACCAGCCGATCGGTCGCGAGCGTGAGCCGCTCGGCCCGGATCATGTCCTGGAAGGCTCGGTGATCGCGCTGGCACGCCCCGCGATAGGCCGCGCGACGCTCGTCGTCCAGGCGGGCGGGACGGCCGTCGGCGGCATAGGCGAAGAGGATCCCCACTTCCTCGAACGTCTCGCGGATGACGCCCACCCAGTGGCCGAGGGCGCCGCGCGGCGGCGTCTCGAGGCGAAGGGCACGCGCGGCGCTCGCCGCGTCGAGGCCGCGGCACCATTCGGCGGCGCCGTCGGGCGCGTCGTCGGCTTCGATCTTGCCGCCCGGGAAGACGAAGTCCCCCGCGGCGAACTTGCTCGCGCTGTGGCGACGGATCAGGAGAACCTCGAAGGCCCCGGCCGGACGATCGCGAAGGAGGACGAGGGTGGCAGCCGGGACCGGCGTCACCGGCGGAGGTTTGACGGGCACGAGGTAGTGTGCCACGATGACCCGGCCGCTGTCATTCGCTTCGTGGAGGCGACGTGTCGATGAGCGCTGAAGCGCGCCTCAAGGAACGGAACATCACGCTGCCCAAGACCACCAGTCCGATGGCGAACTACGTCGGCGCGGTGAGAACGGGCAACCTGCTCTTCGTCTCGGGCCACGGGCCGGTGCGGGACGGCAAGGCGATCACCCAGGGCAAGGTCGGCAAGGACCTGTCGGTCGAGCAGGGCTACCAGGTCGCGCGCGAGGTGGGGCTCTCTCTGCTCGCCACGGTGCGGGCGAATCTCGGTAGCCTCGACAAGGTCCGGCGCGTCGTCAAGGTGCTCGGCATGGTGAACTCGGCGGAGGGCTTCGGCGAGCAGCCGAAGGTGATCAACGGCTTCTCCGACCTGATGGTCGAGGTGTTCGGCGAGGCCATCGGCAAGCACGCCCGCTCGGCGGTCGGGATGGCCGGGCTGCCGGTGAACATCCCGGTCGAGATCGAGATGGTCCTCGAAGTCGAATGAACGGGAGGGTTCATGGCCCTGCTGCTCGACGCGTGTAGCACGCTCATCTCGCTCATCTTCCTGGGAATCGTCGGCCTGGTCGCCGGCGTCGCGATCCCGGGCTTGTTCATGTCGGCCGCCGCGCCCTGGCTCGACTGGATCCTGCCCCTCAGGAAGAAGTAGCGCTCCCCTCGATCAGCCCGGGCACCGTGCGCAGGGCCTCCGCGATTCGAGGCCCGTGCCAGGAGAAGGGCTTCCCGTCCACGAGGTGAATCCGCCCGTCGCGGACCGCCGGAACCTCCGAGTAGCTCGTGAAATCCGCGACGTGCGCCCGGCGAAAGCGGAACGGCTCGTCGGGGAGCAGGATGACCTCCGGTCGAAGCGCCGCGACCTCGTCCAGCGTCACCGTCGGGTAGCGCTCCGGGCGTCCTGCGAAGATGTTCCGGCCGCCGCACAGCCGCAGCATGTCGTGGATATAGGTGTCGCCGTTGATCGTCATGTACGGGCCGCGCCAGATCGGATAGAACACCGCCACCGGCGGCCGCCGCGCGCTCGCGCTCCGCACGCGATCGTGGAGCGACTCCAGCTCCCGCATCAGCGCTCGCGCGCGCGGCTCCGCGCCCGTCAGCTCGCCCAGCTCCCCGATGAACCCGATACCCTCGGCGACCGTGCGCGGGTACGCGACCCAGACGGGGATCGACCACGCGCGGAGGCGATCGATGTCCTCGCGCCGGTTCTCCTCGATATTGGCGACGACGAGGTCGGGATCGAGCGCGCGGATCTTCTCGAGGTCGGGGTTCTTCTCGCCGCCGATCCGCACCTTCCCGCGCACGACGTCGCGCGGCTCGACGCAATAGACGGTCACCGCCACCAGGGCGTCCTCGAGGCCCAGGGCGCACAGGAGCTCGGTGGTGCTCGGGACCAGCGACACGATCCGTCGAGGCGGCCGGGCCAGCCCCACCGCGACGCCCGACGCGTCGACCCGCGCCGTCATCAGCCGACGCGCCGGCTCCGCAACCGCTCGACGAAGGCGATCGTCTCGCGCGTCCGCTCCGCCAGCTCCTGATCCCATTTCGCGATCTCGTCCAGGGGCGCGCGGCGATCGATGGCGTCCTCGAGATTGGTCACCGCGACGCCGAAGAGCTTCAGCAGCCGCCGGGTCTCGTCGCTCGGCATGGTGGCGTCTCCTGTTGTCGCCGGCTCTCGGGGCTACAGCTCGAGCGCCGGCGCCGCGCTCCAGCGCGGGTCGCCCTCGGGCTTGAAGTTGCGCGTGCTCACGAAATGCAGGCCGTGGTGCAGGTTCAGCTTGAACTTGCCGCCGCCGTACCGGCCGGCGAGCCATCCGGCGGGGTCGTCCAGGAGCGGCGCCATCTCGCTCGATGGCAGCCGCACGAGCCACTTGAACCGGATCGTCCCCGCCCACGGCTCCTGGACGCCGATGGTCACGGTGAACTCCGGCCACACGCGGACGAACTCCTCGAGTATCTGGCGGCGCGTGGGGTGCGCGATGCCGCGGTTGATCAGGTTGCGCTTGAGGTACGGCTCGATGAGATCCCAGCACCACGCGGCAATCACTGCGAGGCGCAGTGTATCATGACGCCGTGCCGCTGCTCCTCCGGCGCCGCGCGCTGTGGGCGTTGCTCGCCGCGAAGCTCGTCGGCGGCTGGGGTGTCGGCTGGGACATCCGCTGGCATCTCGTCATCGGCCGCGACTCCTTCTGGATCGCTCCGCATCTCATGACCTACCTCGCGGTGACGGCCGCGGCGCTGATCTCGCTCGGCGTCCTGGTCGTGGAGACGCGGCTGGCGCGACACGGCGCGGCGTCGCCGGACACCGTCGCGGTCGCCGGGCTCCGGGGCACGCGCGGCTTTCACCTGGCGTGGTGGGGCATGGCGATCGTCATCCTGGCGGCGCCGATCGACGATCTGTGGCACCGCCTGTTCGGCATCGACGTGACGCTGTGGAGCCCGCCGCACCTGCTCGGCCTGGCCGGCTCTCAGGTCTCGAATCTCGGCGGCCTGCTCATCGCGCTCGAGGTCTACGGGGACAGAGCCCGCTGGATCGCGCTGGCGGCCAGCGGCATTCTGCTTCTCGGCGTCTTCTACATCCTGGTCGACCAGTCCGTGCAGACCGCCTTTCGCCGCGGCGGCGTGTTCTTCTTCACATCGGCGATCCTGGGAGCGCTCGCGTTCACCTTCGCCCTCATGCTGGCCGCTCGGCTCGGCGGGAGCCGGAGCATGCCGCTCGCGCTGGCGGTCGGCGCGCTCCTGGTGCAGCTGTCGATCATCGTGGTCGGAGACATCGGCTTCGCGCTGCTCCACCCGACGCCGGCAATCGAGGCGGCGATCGCCGCGGATCCGACGTCGCCGGTCGCGATCGCCCACGAGATGGCGCGGCGCAACGGCCTGGTGCCCGGACGCTCGCTGACGACCCGGCTGATCCCGCTCGTCCCGGCGGCCCTCATGACGCTGGCGGATCCACTGCGGCGCTGGCGACGGGCCGCGGGCGTGTTCGGCCTCGCGCTCGCCGTCGTTTCGGCAGGCGTGTTCTCGCGGTGGCCTGCGCTGAGCCACGCCCTTCCCTCGCCGCCGGAGGCGATTGTGGGTCTCGTCGTCGCGCTCGCCGCTTCGCTCGTGGGCGGGTGGTCCGCCGTGAAGCTCGCGGACGCCATGCGCCGGGACGCGTAGGATCGGGCTCGGTCAGGTCCGGCTGGGGTCGAGCCAGGCCCGCCCGACATCCGGAGCGGACCAGGCCGCGAAGCGATCGAGCAAGTCGGCAGGCTGGTCGGCGAAGAGCAGCAGCGCGGCGTACTCCGGGCGCACGAAGCGCTCGGCGACCACGTGGGCAAGGAGGCGCCGGAGCCCGTCCCAGTAGCCCTCCACGTCGAGGACGCCGACCGGCTTGGCGTGAATACCGAGCTGCGCCCACGTGAGGATCTCGAAGGTCTCCTCGAGGGTACCCAGGCCTCCGGGCAGCGCGATGAAGCCGTCGACGAGCGACGCCATCGTGGCCTTGCGCTCGTGCATGGAGCCCACGATGCGCAGCTCGGTCAGGCGGGTGTGAGCGAGCTCGCGCGCGACGAGCGGCTCCGGGATGACGCCGATGGCCTCACCGCCCCCTTCGAGCACCGCGTCGGCGAGGACGCCCATGAGCCCGACCGCGCAGCCGCCGTAGACCAGCCCGAGCTTGCGCGTGACCAGCTCGGCGCCGAGGCGCCGGGCCGCGTCGGCGTAGGCCGGGCGCGCCCCTTCGGACGAGCCACAGAAGACGCAGATGCGCTTCACAGCGAGGCGGCGAACTCCGGCGACAGTGTCCCCCGGTAGACCTCCTCGACGGGTCCGTCGAGCCGGAGCGACCAGTCCGGGCGCACTTCGATCGTGAGCTCGCCGCCGGGCATCCGGACCTTGACGCGGCCGTGGTCGCAGAGGCCGTTTCGCACTGCCGCCGAGGCCGCGCCGCACGAGGAAGACCCGGACGCGAGCGTGTAGCCGGCGCCGCGCTCCCAGATGAGGATGTCGACCGTGTCGCGCGCTCCGACCCGCGCGAACTGGACGTTCGTGCGGTTCGGGAACGCCGGATGGCGCTCGATGAGCGGGCCCAGGCGCCGGCACTCGCCGTCGTCGAGGCGCTCGACGAAGGTCACACAGTGCGGGTTCCCGACCGAGACCGCGGTGACCGCCAGCGTCGTGCCGTCACCGAGCTGGAGTGGCACGCCGACCACCTCGCGGTCGGGACCGTTCATCGGGATCTCCGGCGCCCGGAACGTCGCGTGCCCCATCTCGACGGTGACGAAGCCCATGCGGCCGCCCTCGACGCGGCACTGGCACTCGACGACGCCGCCCTTGGTGTCGACCGTGAACGTGGTCTTCTTCGCCCGACCGTGATCCCAGAGATACTTGGCGAAGATGCGCAGGCCGTTGCCCGACTTCTCCGCCTCGCTGCCGTCCGGGTTGAAGATGCGCAGGCCGAAGTCCGCGCGGCGGCTCGGCACCAGGAGCAAGATCCCGTCCGAGCCCACTCCCCAGTTCCGGTCGCAGATGCGGCCGATCGCCTCCGTCGAGAGCGGCCGCGGAAGGTCGCTCTCGTCGAGCACGATGTAGTCGTTGCCGAGCCCGTGCCCCTTGACGAACGGAATCATGGCCGGCTCACGCCAGGCCCATCCCGAGCCAGTCGCGCATCCGCTGGCGCGGGCTGCGCACGTCGCACGGAAGCTGCCGGCGATATTTCTCGGCGAAGCGCGCCAGCGCCGAGTTGCGCAGCGCGAGGTCCCGCTGCTCCTCGGCGGCGTCGCGCGCGAAGTCGCGCGTGCGCGTCCGGCCGCCGTGGTGGCGAAAGGGCGCGTGCACGACGAGGCATCGGCGCCGGCGCTCGAGGACGGCGAGCGAGAGGTCGCGGTCGTGGCCGTGGTAGAAGCCGTAGCCCTCGTCGAAGCCGCCGATGACGTCGAGGAGCTCGCGCGACAGACACATGCAGACCGAGTCGACGAAGGCCACATCCTCCCACGGGGGCCTGACCGTCGGCCGCGGCGAGAGGCTGTGGACGATCGTGCGGCCCACCATCCGTCCGTCCGCCCGCAGCCGCTTGGCGCCGTAGAGGCCGGCCAGCCCGGCGTCCGGCTCGGCCAGCGCCGCGAGCAGCCGCGTGAGCCACGCCGGCTCCAGCATCTCCGTGTCGTTGTGGAGGAAGCAGAGGAACTCGGTGTCGGCGAGCCGCCAGGCTCGATTGAGCGACGCGATCACACCGTCGTTGGCCGGGCTCTTCGCGAAGGTCAACGGGTACTCGTAGGGAAAGCGCTCGAAGAACCCGGGCGTCCCGTCGGTCGAGCCGTTGTCCATCACGACCAGCCGGAACGGTTCCGTCGTGCCGGCGAGGCTCTCGAGACAGGCTCGAGTGTCCTCGAGGCCGTTGAACACGCACATCACGAGGCTCACGCGCGACGCGGCGCGCACCGCCTCCCTAGCGCCGATCGATCGGGATGTACGTGGCGTGCGTGAGGCCGGTGTACTCTGCCCGCGGCCGGATCAACCGGTTGTTGGCGTGCTGCTCCATGACGTGGGCCGCCCAGCCGACGACCCGGCTCATCGCGAAGATCGGCGTGAACTGATCGGTCGGGATCGACATGGCCTGGTAGGCGGCGCCGGAATACAGATCGACGTTCGGGAAGATCTTCTTCTGCTCGCCGATGACCCGGACCACCGTGTCCAGGATCTCGACGGCGCTCGTGTCGCCCGCCTGGCGGCCCAGCTCCGTCGCCAGCCGCTTGAGGTGCTTCGCGCGCGGATCCTCGACGCGATAGACGCGGTGGCCGAAGCCCATGATGCGCCCGTGATCGGCGAGCAGCTTCCGGATGAAGCTGTCGGCGTTCGCCGGCGTCTTGATCTTCTGCACCATCAGCATGACCTGCTCGTTGGCGCCGCCGTGCAGCGGGCCCTTGAGCGCGCCGATCGCCGAGACGATCGACGAGTGCAGGTCGGACATGGTCGCCGCGGTCACGCGTGCGGCAAAGGTCGACGCGTTGAACTCGTGGTCGGCGTGCAGGATGAGCGCGACGTCGAACGTCTTTGCCGCGAGCGGGCTCGGCTTGGCCCCGGTCAGCATGTAGAGGAAATTGGCGGCCAGGTTCAGCCGCGGATTCGGCGCGATCAGCGTCTTGCCGCGACGGATCCGCTCCCAGGCGGCCACGAGGGTCGGCATCTGGGCCGTCAGCCGGAGGGCCTTACGGGCGGTCGCGTCCTTGGAGTTGTCGGCGGCATCCGGGTCCCATGACGACAGCGCGGACACCCCGGTGCGCAGGACCTCCATGGGCGTCGTCTTCCTGGGCAGCGACCGGAGGAGCGTGACGAGCCCGGGCGGCAGCTTCCGAGTCGCGGTGGAGCTGATCGCCTTGGTGTGCGCGACGAGCTCCTTCTTGCTCGGCAGGCCGCCGTGCCACAGGAGGAAGATCACTTCCTCGAACGAGGAATGCTCGACGAGGTCATTGACGTCAAAGCCGCGGTAGACGAGCCGACCTTCCTTCCCGTCGATGAAACAGATGTCCGACGTCGAAACGACAACGTCCTCGAGACCGCCTCGGCTTCCGCTTCCCATGGGCTTCCCTCGTCGAAGGTGTGATGAAAACCGGTTTGCTTTTACCATACGTGGGCCCATGCTTCAAGGGACCCCCGGTCGCGTGAGCGACTTCTACGACCACCATCCGATCAACGAGGCTCGGGTGCTGGAGGCCCTGTCCCGACCGGGCCCGGGGCGGCCAGGCCCGGTGTCCGCCGACGATCTTTTCGAGTTCGACCAGGACCACTACGGCGGCCTGGCCGCGGTCGATGCCCTGGCGCGCCGGGCCGGTATCGGCCCGACCAGCCGGGTCCTGGACGTGTGCGCGGGGCTGGGTGGGCCGGCCCGGTTCGTCGCCAGTCGCCGCGGGTCGATCGTCGTCGCGCTCGAGCTGCACCGAGGTCGAGCTGCCGGGGCGGCTCGGCTCAACCGTCTCGTCGGCGCCACGGGCGTCCCAGTCGTGCGCGGCGACGCGACAGCGCTCCCGTTCGTCCGTAGCGCCTTCGACGCGTGCCTGAGCCAGGAGGCGCTCCTGCACATCACCGACAAGGCGAAGGTGCTGGCCGAATGCCACCGCGTGCTGGCGCCGGGTGGACGCATCGCGTTCAGCGACTGGATCGCCTTCCCCAGACTCGGCGACCGGGAGCGCGAGCAGCTCTGGGAATGGATGGCCGCCACGACGCTCCAGACGCTCGAGGGCTACAGCGCCCTGCTCGGTCGGGCCGGCTTCAGCTCCATCGAAGCCGAGGACCTGTCCGCGGAGTGGCGACCGATCGTGAGAAAGCGGCTCGAGCTACACCGGACGCGCCACGCGGACGAAATCGCCCGGCTGGACGACGAGCGATACCTGGAATACGACCAGCTTCACGCCTTCTTCGTGCGATTGATCGAGGACGGAAAGCTCGGGGGCGGCCGCTTCACCGCCACGCGCTGATCGCCGGCGTCTAGCGGCGGCGGAATCGCTTGAGGAGGTCCTGGACGCCGGTTTCGAGCTCCTCGCGGCTGACGTTGGTCGTGACCGACGACGGATCGACCTTGATCGTGGGCGACGCCGCGCTCCCGGCCAGATGCGCCCGGAGCTCGCCGCGTGCGTGCTGCACCCTCAGATCGAGGTTCATGCGCCCGCTGGCGAGGCCGTAGTTGCCGACGACGCCCACCTTGATGGCGCGGCTCGTGTACAAGAGATCGCGCGTCGTGACGACACCGTTCGTGATCTGGTAGGTGCCCGTGATCGACTCGAAGTCGACCGGCGACGACGTCAGGGCGCGCGGCACGTCGGCGGCGAGCACCGAGGACACCGCGCCGGTGATGTGCGTGAGGGTGTCGATGAGGGCGAGCGCCTGGGGGCCGACCACACGCCCCGGTCCCAGTTTCAGCCTGCCAGCGCCGTCAAGCGTGTTCCACAGATCGCTCGCGCTCGCCGACAGCCCGCCCGTGAGGTCGAGCGGCCCCGCCACCGCGTAGCCTTCGCACAGGAAATCGACCAGGACCTTCTCGGCCGGGAGTCCCTTGATGGTCAGCTCGCCGAGCTGCACGTGCACGCCGCGGTCGAGGGTGGCCGTCAGGTTCGTGCTGATCGTGCCGCCGGCGAGCGAGGTCGTGGTGGGGCGGCTCTGAAGCCGCTCGCCGTCCCACGACGCCCCGGCCAGCTTCAGAGCGCCGAGCGAGAGAGTGCGTCGCTTGGGCTCCGGACATCCGGCGGCTGTCTTGGTCACCCGCAGGCTCGCCAGCTCCACGGTGCCCGAGGCGCGAGGCGCGCCGAGGGTTCCGCCGAGCGTGAGATCGCCCTTGATCGGTCCGGCGATCGCGGGGGTCGGGCCGGCGGCGGCGACGAGCGGCTCGATGTCCTTGCCCTCGATGCCGACGCGGCCGCGCAAGGGCGCCTCGAGCGGCGCGCGGGCGCCGTTGAGCGCGACCACTCCATCGGTGAGCCTGACGAGCAGATCGCCCGGATTCACACGAAGCGTCCCCTTGACGTTGAGCTGCGACGCCTGGCTGGTCAGCGTCAAATCGAGGCTCTCGATCCGGTACGGAGTTGGCGCGGTCCCTTTTCCGAGCGCGACGTAGGTGACGGCGCCGCCCACGATCTTGACCTGCGATACGACTGCCGCCGCCGCGCCGCCGGCGCCCCCGCCGCCGCTCCGCCCGGGACGCGACACGGTGCGCGACTCGGACGCCGGCGCGAGGCTCGCGACGTTGAGGTGACCGTCCGCGTGCTGGATGAGCGCGATGCGCGGCCGCTCGAGCGTGATGTTGCCGAATTCCACGCGCCCGCTGAAGAGGGGGCGGAGCCTGAGATAGACCCGGCCGGTCTCGAGGGTCAGGAACGGACTGGTGCCGAACTGCGGATCCTCGGCCACCTCGAGATTGTGGAGCTCCACGGCCGGCAGCGGGAAAAGCCTGACGGACAGCGACTCGAACTTCACCGGCCGTCCGATCGCCTGTGCCGCGCTGCTGGCGATCATCGCCTGGACCCGGGGAGTATCGACGAGCCGGGGAAGCGCGATCGCCGCCACGACCAGCAGCACGGCGACGACCGCGCCGATCCCGATGAGCCACTTCAAGGCGCGCCTCAACGCGCCGCCTCCGGACCGACTACGAGGTCTGGATCGCCGAAAGCCGCCAGGGCTTCGGGCCGACCGGGCGCGTGAAGGTCCAGTATTCCTCGATATCGACCGGCGTCGGCGATCCCTCGACCACGGAGCCGGTCGGGTCGTCCACGGTGTAATCGACGAGCGAGACAGCGAAGTATACGGTGACCCAGTCCTGGCCGCTCTCCTGCCACGCCTCGGTCACCTGGGCCTGCCCGATTCGAATCCGCTCGATCCGATTCGTACGACGGGTGCTCCGGAGCTGGTCACACTGCGCCTGCAGGCGGGCGTATTCCTGCGGGGTGAGGCGATCCTGCACGGCGGTCAGATCCCGCCGGGCGATCCCTTCCTGAACGTCGGCGAAGGCCGCCCGCGCGAACTCGACGAAGCCGTCGGGATCGAAGCTCGCGTCCATTCCGCGAATGTGCTGGAGTCCGCGATCGATCTCCGACACGCCCGCCGGCACCTCCATGGTTGCCGTGCTGCCTCCCGACGACCATCCCTGGCCCGCCGCGCTGGCCGCGCTCCGGCCTTCGGCACCGGCGTACGCGGGCTGGGGCTGGCTGCGACCGCGGAGCATGCGGAACAGGAAGAACGCCGCGCCGCCGACGAGCAAGAGCTCGAGAAGCCCGAAGCCGCCGCCCATGCCGCCGCCCATGCCGCCGAACAGCATCGAGCCGAGCAGCCCGCCGAGGGCGAAGCCGGCGATGCCGCCCATGAGGCCGCCGAACATGCCGGGGCGCTGCGGCTGCGCCACGGGCGCGGGGGCAGAGGACGGCGGCGGCGTCACCCGCGAGGGGCTCGACGGTGAGGAAGGTGAGGCCGGCGTCGAGTAGGACCGGGTGCCGCGGCTCCCGCCGCTACTGGCACGCGCCCAGACGGCCGCGGTGTCGAGGACGAGAACCGAAACGAGTGCACATCCAAATATGAGCGGGAAAGCTCGTGTTCGCATGGGTACCTCCGGGGTCATTCTATCGCGGACGACCCGTTTGGCTCAGGGTATGAGGAGCACCTTCCCCGTCGTCTTCCGCCCTTCGAGCGCTCGGTGCGCCTCGGACGCATCCTTCAGCGGAAACTCGAACTCGGTGCGCAGCCTGAGCTTGCCGTCGCGGATCCAGCCCAGCAGCTCCTCCGAGCGCTGCAGGAGCTCGGCGCGCGTGATGATGTGGTGGTTCAGGCTGGGCCGCGTGAGGAAGAGCGAGCCCTTGGCGTTGAGCGTCTGCGGGTCGAACGGGCCGATGGGACCGCTCGACTGGCCGTAGAGCGCCATCATGCCCCGCGGGGCCAGGCAGTTGAACCCCTTGTCGAAGGTCGTTTGACCGACCGAATCGTACACGACCTGGATCCCCTTGCCGTCCGTCAGCCGCTTCACCTCGGCTGCGAAGTCCTGCTTGGTGTACAGGATGACCTCGGCGGCGCCGGCTTCGCGCGCGAGCTTGGCCTTCTCCTCGGTGGAGACCGTCCCGATGACGCGCGCGCCCCGCATCTTCGCGATCTGGCAGAGGAGCAATCCGACACCGCCGGCCGCCGCGTGCACGAGGCACGTGTCTCCGCTCTTGAGCGGATAGGTCGAGCAGGCGAGATAGTGCGCCGTCAAGCCCTGGAGCATCGCCGCCGCGCCCTGACGGGTGGTGAGCCCGGCCGGAAGGCGCACGAGGCGCGCTGCCGGTACGGCGGCGTACTGCGCGTAGGCGCCCGCCACGCCCGTGTAGGCGACCTTGTCGCCCACCTTCACCTCGGTCACGTTGGGTCCGATCGCGGTGACCGTGCCACCGGCTTCGAGACCCAGCGTCAGCGGCAGCGCGAGCTTGTACTGGCCCGAGCGCTGGTAGACGTCGATGTAGTTGATGCCGGCGGCGTCGATCTTGACCGTGGCCTCACCGGCCTTGGGCTGGGGCTCCGGCACGTCCTCGTAGCGCAGAACTTCGGGGCCGCCCGGCGTGTTCACGCGAATCGCTTTCATGAGGTCCTCCGTGAATGTCAGCTCGCTGCGGCGGGATTATAGCAGGGGCGACCGAGGTCCGGCGTCGGCGCCGAGCCGCCCGCGGAGCCAGTGATACATCGCGTAGCACTCGAGCGCGAACGGCGGGAAGCCGAGGTAGCCGAGCACGGGCATCTCGAAGATCTTGACGGAGCCGAGGTACGGGACGGTGTACGTCCACCGCGTCGCCGCCCAGTAGTTCCAGAGCTCCCAGAGCACGCCGCAGACCGCGCCGCTGGTCAGGAGCGCGAGCAGCCGCGACGCGTCCCCGCGTGTTACGTCGGCAAGCCACGAGGGTTGGCCCCGGCGGTAGTTCAGCGGCTCGAGCAGGAGCGCCCAGCCGATCCAGACGAGCGGGACGAGCCAGGTCGAGACGAACAGCAGCGGCACCGCGACGCTCACCGCACCCGCGGTGACGGCGAGCGCGAGCACGCGCGGCGACGGACGCCAGGGCGTGACGCGCGCACGCGCGAACACAGCGGCTCGGAGGACGGCGGCGGTGAGAAAGAGGCCGGGAAAGATCGTCGCGAAGGCCCAGTCGTAGCCGACGCGCCGCGCGAACAGATTCGGCTCGAGGCCGTGGTAGCGCCACCAGAGACCCGCCGCGTCCTCGGCGCCGCGCCAGAACCGGGGCGCGTTGTAGAGCTCGAACAGCCACCAGCAGCCGATCGACGCCAGCGCCACGAGGACGCCCTCGGCGCGGTCGGTCGTGAGGTAGGAGCGCCCGGTGAGCCGCGCGGCCAGTCCGTCCACGAAGAGGACGTAGCCGGTCCAGACGATCGGCGTGAACCAGCCCCTCACGGTCGGCTCACCCGCCAGCAGGAGCGCCTCCGCGCCGGCGACGATGCCGAGCCCGACCCAGCCGTGCGCCCGCACGACCCGGGCTGCCCTCCCCTATCGCATCGAGGCGAGGTCGATCGTGAAGCTGCTGACGTCGCGGCCGTCCGCGTCGCGGACGATCAGCAGCAGGCGCGAGCTCGCCGTCAGATCCTTGGTCGGGAAGCGGTACACACATCGGGCCAGATAGGCTCCGCCGTCCGTGCGAACGGCGGTGCGCTCGTTCTGGACGAAGGCGGGGGCGATCTCCAGATCGCCCACGAGGAGCCGCGGCGCGTAGAAGCGCGCGAAGTCCTCGCGCGGGCCGCGGAGCTGCGCCAGGATCACCAGCCGGTCCTGCTGGCTCTTGAGCAGCTTCTCCGGCTCGTCCGCCTTCAGCGGCTCGTTCTTGAACGCGGCGTGCCGGGCGGCCATGACGATCCGGTGGAACGGGGTGACCACGGTCACGCTGTCGCCCGACGGATTGGCGACGCGCCACTCGGCGTCGAACGACTCCTGGGTGACCGAGCGGGCGCCGACCCGGATCGCGTCGCTTCGCTGCTCGGGGTCGAGCGTGAACGAGGCGGCCAGCACTCCCGGCGGCCCCGCGAGGAGCAGGCCGAGGAGGCACGCGGCCGCGCGGAGATTCATTTGATCTCGCCGACGGTGACGAGGCTGAAGGAGGCCGGCGGAAAGTACTTGGTCGCGACGTCCTGGACGTCGCGGATGGTGACGCGGCCGATCCGCTCCTTGTACCGATCGGCGTAGTCGAGCCCCAGCCCTTGATCCTCGATCGCGGCGAGGAAATCGGCCACCTTCGACGAGGTGTCGAGACGGAACGGGAAGCTCCCGATCAGGTACTGCTTGGCGAGCGCCAGCTCGCGCTCGGAGACCGGCTCGCGCGTCATCCGGGCCAGCTCCTCGCGGATCATGACCACGACCTTCGGCACCTCGGCCGTGCGGGTCTGGGCGCTGACGGCGAAGGCCGCCCCGTATCGCGCCGGCGAGACCCAGCTGTAGACCGCGTACGCGAGCCCCGATTCGTCGCGCACCCGCGTGTAGAGCCGAGACGTCGAGCCGCCACCGAGCACGTAGGACGCGACGGAGAGCGGAAAATAGTCCGGCTCCGTCTGCCGGACGGCGCGCCGGCCGAACATGAGCGTCGACTGCGTCAGCTCGCGCTTGATGGTCTCCTCGTGCGGCGTCATCGCCACGGTCGGCGGCGTGATCGACGGCGGCGGGTCGGACGGACGGGCCCACGAGCCGAGCCGCGCCGTGATCTCGCGGCGCGCCTCGTCGACCGTGACGGCGCCGACGACCGCGACGACGGTGGCGTCCGGACGCGCCTGCCGCGCGTAGAACTTCACGACGTCGTCTCGCGTGAGGCGGGCGACCGATTCACGGGTGCCCTCGACCGGCCGGCCGTACGGGTGGCTCGGGTAGACCAGCCGAGACAGGGCCCGGGCCGCCAGGGTTCCTGGATCTTCGTTGGAACGCTGAATGGCCGCCTGGATCTCGGCCACCTTGCGCGTCACTTCCGCCGCGGGGAAGGTCGGCGAGAGGACGACCTCCGAGAGGAGGTCCAGTCCGAGCGAGAAGTCTTTCTTCTGGACGGAGAGCGCCACCGTGAGACTGTCGCGCCCGGCCGCGGCCTCGAGGCTACCGCCGACGAACTCGATGGCCGAGTCGATCTCCGGCCCGGTGCGCTTCGCCGTCCCCCGCGTGAGGAGAGCGCTCGTCAGGTGCGCGAGCCCTGCGCGATCCTCGGGGTCGAAGACGGCGCCGGCTCGCGTGAGGAGGCGGACCGCGACGATCGGCACCGCCGGTCGCTCGGCCACCAGCAAGACGATGCCGTTCGGCAGGACCTCGCGGTGCGCGAGCGGCGCGGCGACGGCGGGCCCCGACCCGACGGCGCCCGCCAGGGCGACGACGGCCGCGAGGGCGATTCGCGTTCGACCGGCGCGCGCGTTCATCGGGGCTTCGGCAGCAGCACGCCGACGCTCTTCCGCTCCGGCGCGAACCAGGCGCCCGCCACCCGGGTCAGGTCGGCGGCGGTCACCGCACGGATCTTGGTCATGAAGGAGTCCTTTTGCACGTAGCCGCCGATCAGCTCGAAGCGCGCGAGAAGCGCGGCCCGGCGGTGGACCGAGTCTTCCTGGAAGACGAAGGCGGACTCGATTTGATTCTTCGCGCGCGCCAGCTCCTCGTCGGTCACCGGCTCGGTCTTGAGCCTCTCCATGTGCTTGGCGAGCTCGGCTTCGAGCGTCTCGGAAGTCTGGCCCGGCATCGGCGTCGCCCAGAACCAGAAGAGATTCGGGTCGAGCGCGAAGTACGAGTAGTCTCCGCCCGCCTCGAGCGCGAGCTGGCGCTGGTAGACGAGATCGCGATAGAGCCGTGAGGCACGGCCCCCCGACAGGATCGTCGACAGCACCTCGAGGGCCGGGGCGTCGTTCGCCCGGTGGTTCGGCACGTGCCAGGCCATATAGACGACGGGAAGCTCGGCTTCCTTCTTCACGATGACCCGTCGCTCGCCGTTCTGCGTCGGCTCGACGGCGAGCACCGGGGGCGGGGTCTGGGCACGAGGAATCCGGCCGAAGGTCTTCTGGATCTTCTCCAGCACGGCCGGGGCCCGGAAATCGCCGACCGCCACGACGATCGCGTTGTTCGGCACGTAGTACGTCTTGTAGAAGGCACGAATCTCCGCCGGCGTGATCCGCTTGATGTCCTCCATCCAGCCGATGATCGGAGAGCCATAGGGATGCGCCTTGAAGGCGATCGAGCCGACCTCCTCGCCGAGGAAGCCGCTCGGGTCGTCCTCGGTCCGGGTGCGACGCTCCTCGATGACCACCTCGCGCTCCGCGTTGATCTCCTTGGGATCGAGCAGCAGGTTCTGCATGCGATCGGCCTCGAGCTCGATGACGAGATCGATCTTGTCGGCGGCGATGTCGACGAAGTACGACGTCACATCCTGCGAGGTGAACGCGTTGTCCTGGCCGCCGTTCTCCTCGACGAGCCGCGCGAACTGCTTGGGTCCGCGCGCCGGCGTGCCCTTGAACATCAGGTGCTCGAGGAAGTGGGCGATCCCGGTCGCGCCCCGGTGCTCGTCGCGCGAGCCGACGCGGTACCAGACCTGGAACGACACGATCGGGCTTCGGTGATCCTCGAGCAGCAAGACGCGGAGCCCGTTGTCGAGCGTGGAGGCGACGACCCGGTCCGCCGCCGGCGCCGCGGACGCCGCAAGGAGAAGTACGATCGACAGGAGGGCGACGACGATGCGCACCGGCTGATTATACCGAACGCCGCCCGTCCGGCCGTTGTATCATCCAGCGTGATGCGCGCGCTCGGCATCGCCGCTCTGCTTGTCGTCCTCGCGGCTCCGCAGTCAGCTCTCGCACAGCCGTGTACCGAGTCGCTCGCGACGCTCTTCGAGCGGGTGTCGCCAACCGTCGTCTCCATCCAGGCAGTCAAGATCAACAAGGCGAAGCCGCAGCGCCGGTTCGAGACGGTCGTGGGGTCTGGCGTCGTCATCGAGCGCGACGGCCAGGTTCTGACCAACGCGCACGTCGTCGACGGCGCGGCCTCGCTCTCCGTCACGCTCGATTCCGGGGCCAAGACGCCGGCTCGCGTGCTCGGGATGGACACGGTGACCGATCTCGCCCTGCTCCGGCTCGAGGTGACGACGCCCCTGCCCGCCGCCCGCCTGGGCGATTCGGCGGCGCTCCGTGTCGGCGACGAGGTCGTGGCGATCGGCAACCCGATGGGCCTCGAGCAAACGATGACCCGCGGCATCGTGAGCGGGCTCAACCGGATCCTGCCCGGCCTCGCCGAGCAGCCGATGATCCAGACCGATGCCCCCATCAACCCCGGAAACTCGGGAGGCCCCCTGGTCGATCGTTGCGGCTCGGTCATGGGCATCAACACGTTCATCTCCGAGGAGGCGAACTCGATCGGCTTCGCGCTGCCGATCAACGCGGCGAAGGCGGTGCTCCGCGACCTGCGCGAGACGGGGCGCGTTGCGCGCCCGTGGCTGGGGCTCCAGGGCCGCGAGATCGACGCCCAGATCTCGTCGCTCTTCCGGCTGCCGCTCGCCCCGGGCTACCTCATCGAGATCGTGTACGAGGGAAGCCCGGCCGAACGGGCCGGCGTGCGCGGCGGGACCATGTCGGTGGTCGTGCAGGGCGAGGAGTATCTGGTCGGCGGCGACATCCTGACGGCGATCGAGGGCACGCCGATCAAGACGCATCAGGAGTATCTCGCGAAGGTGAAGACGCTGCGGCCCGGCCAGCGGGCACGCGTCGTGATTCTCCGCGAGGGTCAGCGGCGAGAGCTGACGCTCACCGTGTCGGAGCGGCCTCGCCTGCCCACGGACCTCGTCGACTAGCGCTCACGCCAGGAGACGTCGCGCCGTCACGAAGATCCCCCGCAGCATCGGCCGGGTGAGCTTGCCCGTGAAGGTGTTCTGCTGGCTCGGATGATACGACGCGATCAGCGTCACCCCGTCGTCGAACCGCACCTGAGCGCCGTGCCCGAACCGCGGCGCCGGCCGCGGCGGGGATTCGCCGAGGGCGCGCCGCGCTCGCAGGTACGCCTGCCAGCCGATGCGACCGAGCCCGACGACGACGCGCACGCGGCTGAGGAGCCGGAGCTCCGCCAACAGGTAGGGCTCGCAGCGGGCGATCTCGGCGGGCGTCGGCTTGTTCAGGGGCGGCGCGCAGCGGATCGCGGCCGTGATGTAGGCGTCGCGGAGCTCGAGGCCGTCGCCGCGACGCTCGGAACCCGGCTGGTTGGCGAAGCCGGCGTGGTGGAGCGCGTCGAAGAGCCAGTCGCCGCTGCGATCCCCCGTGAACATCCGTCCCGTCCGGTTCCCGCCGTGTGCCGCCGGCGCCAGCCCCACCAGCAGGAGCCGCGGATCCGGGTCGCCGAAGCCCGGCAGCGGTCGCGCCCAGTAGCGCTGGCCCTGGTAGCGAGGCGGCGGCTTGGCCGCAACGGCCTCGCGATGGGCGACGAGACGCGGGCATCGGCGGCAATCGACGATCGTCGTGTTCAGCTGCGAGAGCGTCCGCGGGTTTTGCAATTCGCCGGGATTGTGACACGGTGAAGAGCGTGCCGCCATCGTCCGACCGCTCCGCCACGACGCGCGTACCCACGATCATCCTCCACGGCGGCGCCGGCGCGGACCCGGGCGAGGGGCGCGACGAGCTTCGCCGGGGCATGCGTGCCGCGGCTCTCGCGGGCTGGCGGGTCCTCTCGGCGGGCGGCGCCGCCCTCGACGCCGTCGAGGCCGCGGTGCGCGTGCTCGAGGACGACCCGGGCTTCAACGCCGGGCGCGGCTCGGTCCTCAACCGCGACGGCCTGGTCGAATTGGACGCGTCGATCATGGAGGGCGACCGGCTGCAGTGCGGCGCCGTCGCCGCGGTTCCGCGCGTCGCCAACCCGATCACGCTCGCGCGCCGCATCCTCGACGAAGGCCGCCACGTTCTCCTGGTGGGCGAAGGGGCGCTCGCATTCGCGCGCTCGGCGGGCATTGCCGAGTGCGATCCCGCGGCGCTCGTCACGGACCGCCAGCGGCGGCGCCACGCGGAGCGCGCCGCGCGGCGCAGCACGATCGGCGGCACGGTCGGCGCGGTCGCCCTGGACCGGAGCGGCACCATCGCCGCCGCGACGTCGACCGGCGGCACCGCCGGCAAGGCGCCCGGCCGTGTCGGGGACAGCGCCCTGATCGGTTGCGGCACCTACGCGGAGAGCTCGGCGGGCGGCGTGTCGTGCACCGGCGACGGCGAGGCGATCATCCGCGTGGTTCTCGGGCACCGGACGCTCGCGTACCTCAAGGACGCGGGCGATCCCGAGTACGCCGCGAAGGTCGCCGTCGATCTCCTCGTCGAGGAAGGCCGGGGACAAGGCGGGCTCATCCTGCTCGACTGGCGCGGCCGTACGGGCTACGCCTACTCGACGCCCCTCATGCCCGTCGCGATCATGTCACCCGCGCTCGGCGAGCCGCGGACGCCGTTTTGAGGGACATGCTGAGCGTCACGGAGATCGAGGCCGCGCGACAGCGGCTCAAGGGCGCGATCCTCGAGACACCCTGCGCGTACGCGCAGACCCTGTCCGAGATGAGCGGGGTGCGCTGCTACCTCAAGCTCGAGAACGTCCAGATGACCGGCTCGTTCAAGGAGCGCGGGGCGGCGAATCTCTTGATGCAGCTCGATGCCGTCGAGCGAGCGACCGGCGTCGCCGCCGCCAGCGCCGGCAACCACGGTCTGGCCGTGGCGTTCCACGCGGCGCGGCTGGGGATCGCCGCGGTCATCGTCATGCCGGAGTGGGCGCCGCTCATCAAGGTGACCTCCGCGCGGCGCTACGGAGCGGAGGTCATCCTGGCCGGCGCCAACTACGACGAGGCGTACGGCCGGGCGCGGGAGATCGCGACCGAGCGCGGTCTCAACTTCGTGCACCCGTTCGACGACCCGCGCGTCGTCGCGGGCCAGGGCACGATCGGGCTCGAGCTCCTCGAGCAGCGGCCCGACCTGGACGCGGTCGTGGTTCCGATCGGCGGCGGCGGTCTCGTCGCCGGCGTCGGCCTGGCGATCAAGGCCGCCCGACCCGACGTGCGCGTGATCGGCGTCCAGGCCGAGGCGCTGCCGGCGATGCAGCGCGCGCTCGAGTCGAGAAGCCGCGTCACGCTGCCGCCGGCGCCGACGATCGCCGACGGCATCGCGGTCCGTCAGGTCGGCGAGCTGACACTGGCGCTCGCCTCGCGCTGCGTCGACGAGGTCGTGACGGTGACGGAGGAGGAGATGGCCAACGCCATCCTCTTGCTGCTCGAGATCGAGAAGACCGTCGTCGAGGGCGCCGGCGCGACTCCGCTGGCGGCGCTCCTGAATCGCCGGCTCGGCCTCGCCGGGCGCACCGTCGTGCTCGTGCTCTCCGGCGGCAACATCGACGTCACGATGATCTCGCGGATCATCGTGCGCGGCCTCGTGAAGGACGGGCGCCTCGTGCGCTTCGGCGTGATCCTGCGCGACCAGCCGGGCGCGCTCGCGCGCCTGACCGCGCTCATCGCCGAGTGCCGCGCCAACATCGTGCACATCGAGCACGATCGCGCCTTCTCCCACGCGGCCATCGGCGAAAGCCGGGTCGAGCTGACGCTCGAGACCGCGGGGCGCGAGCAGATCGACGCGGTGAAACAGCGCCTCGTCGAAGCGGGCTACGGGCTGGAGGAACCGTTCTAGGGCTCGTTCAGCGCGGTGAGGATGGCGGCGCGGGCGCGGTCGGCCAGGTCGGCGGCGGCGCGGCGCGGGGCGAGCGTGGGATCGGGCTTGAGGACCGGGTGGTAGCTGATCCTGATGCGCCCGCGACGCGGAAGCACCCGGCCGGGAGGCCAGGACGCGTGCCCTCCGGTGATCGTGACCGGCAGCACCGGCACCTGGAGCGATGCCGCGAGACGGAACGCGCCGGACTTGAAGCGCTCGACTGCCCCGGTGCGGGTCCGCTCCCCCTCGGGAAAGATCATGATGACGTGGCCAGCCTGGAGCAGCCGGACCGCCTCCCGCGCCGACGACGGGTCGGGCGAGTCGATACGCGTCGGAAAGGCGCGCAGGCTCCGGATGAACCAGTTGAACAGGGGGATCTCGAAGAGCCGGTTCCACGCCATGTAATAGACCCGGCGCCGGACCGGGATGCTCACGAGCGCTGGATCGGCGTAGGTCTGATGGTTCGGCGTGATGATGACGGGCCCGGTGGCGGGAATGTTCTCGGTGCCGGCCAGCTCGAGACCGAAGTAGGCGCGGCAGAGGCGGTGGAAGCCGGGCCGCGCGAGATCCAGAAGGGGCGTCCGCACGAGCCCTAGCCTACACAAAAAACGGGGCCGGAATCCTGTTCCGGCCCCGCTGGAAAGTCGCTCTTGGTCGGTTTAGTCGTCGTCGGCCGTCTCGAGATCTTCCTCTTCCCGCTCGAACTGGCGCCCCATGCGCTCGATCCGGTCCTGGCACCGAACGCAGGTCTGGACCTCCGGAAGGGCCCGGAGGCGCGCGGGAGAAATCGGCTCCTCGCACTCCACACAGGTGCCGTACTCACCATCCTTGAGACGGTCCAGCGCCGCGGACAGCCGGTTGACCCGGTCCACCAGCAATTCGCGCGTCGCGAAGCCGATCTCACGGCGCTCGTTGGCCTGAATCTCGTCGACCTCGTCGGCGAATGGCGAGTTGTCGCCGATGGGGCCCGGCAACTCCTCGACAGCGACCGCCCCGCCCATCCGGCGGAGCCGGCTGACTGCCGTTCTGAGATCCTCTTCCAGCCGCTCGCGAATCGTTTCCATTGTCGGGGCCTCCTGGTACTCCTTCCCGCGCTACTTGGGCCAGCGATAGGTGCAACCGCTGTGCCGTAGATAAGACGCTCTCGCCCGGCAATGGATTCATGAGGAATCCTTACGCTTTAGGCACCTTCCGGATAGTTTCGGGAGGGCGAAATGCCCTTTGGGCCTGTCAGTTTTGGCGGCACCGTGGGAACATTTTGCCCACCCGTGGCGGCATGTTACCGGAGAGGCCTGGGGGTGGGCTGCGGGGACGCGGGGAGCGGCGCGCGAGGGGGCGGTGAGCCCGGGCCCACCGCCCCCCTGCTATCGACTACGCGCGGCTGCGGGAAGCCTCGATCGCCCCTTCCTCCCAGATGCTGTGCTTGCGCGTCTCCGGCATCACGAAGATGGCGATGAGGAACATGACGGCGGGCACCACGATGGGATAGATCAGGGCATACCCCACGCTGCCGGTGGAGAGGTACATCGAGGTCGTCACGATCGGGACCAGCCCGCCGCCCCAACCGTTGCCGATGTGGTAAGGCACCGACACCGAGGTGTAGCGAATACGGCTGGGGAAGAACTCGGCCAGGAACGCCCCGATCGGCCCGTAGGTCATGCCCACGTAGTTGACCAGGATCACGACGATCAGAATCGACATCGGGTAGTTGACGCCGAGCTTGGGATCGGCGTAGTTGCCCAGGGCCGAGTAGAGCGGATAGTACGTGATCGAAGCCAGGGCCATGCCGCCCAGGATGATCGGCTTGCGGCCAATCTTGTCCGAGAGCCAGCCCCAGAAGATCAGCGTCGGCGTCGCGATCAGCAGCGCGATGCCGACGATCCAGCTCGATGTCAACACGTCGAGCTTCTTGACCGTCTGCAAGAAGTAGAGCGCCCAGAACTGCCCGCTGTACCAGACGCAGCCCTGTCCCAGCACGACCACGCTGGCGATCGCCCTCGCGCCACGGGTTGGTGGTGGTGCGGCCTCGCGCCTTCATGTCCTGAAAGATCGGCGTCTCACCGAGCGAGAGCCGAATCCAGATGGCGATCGCAACCAGGACGAGGGAGATGATGAAGGGCAACCGCCAGCCCCAGTCATTGAACGCCTCGACGCCCAGATAGGTCCGGATCCCGATGATCGTCGCCAGCGACACGACGATGCCAAGGGTGGGCGACGTCTGCAGCCAGCCGGTGTAGTACCCGCGATGCTCGTCCTCGATGTGCTCGGCGACGTACGTGATGGCGCCACCATACTCTCCGCCCAGGCAAAGACCCTGGATCAGGCGAAGGGCGAAGAGAATGAAGGCCGCGGCGAGACCGATGGACTGGTAGGTCGGCACGAAGCCGATGAGGGCCGTCGCCAGGCCCATGCCGGTGAGCGTGACGATGAAGGTGTACTTCCGGCCGACCTTGTCACCGAGCCAGCCGAAGAAAAACGCCCCCAGCGGCCGGATCAGGAAGCCAACCGAGAAGATCGCCACCGTGCTGAGAAAGGCCGCCACCGGGTGGCCCTTCTCGAAGAACTTCACGGCCAGGATCGCGGCCAGGCTGCCGAAGATGTAGAAATCGTACCACTCGATGATATTGCCCACAGACGCGGCGACGACGACGCGACGGAGCTCGTTGAGTGGAACCTTAGACGCCCGCATAGGTCTCCTTTGTGCGCAGCCGTTGCGACCGCGGGCGCTCGTCCACCGGAACGAACCCGTCGGCCGGTCAACTCTCCTAGTTCTGCCCGTCCCGCAGGCACTATGCCACAGAACCGAGACCTAAAAGGTTGATTTTGTGCGAGTTGACCCCCAGGAAGCGGCTAGGCCTCCTGCTCCTCGTACTTCGTCTTGAGCTGGGCGACGACCGTCGGATCGGCCAGCGTCGTCGTGTCGCCCAGGGCGCGGCCCTCGGCAATGTCGCGCAGAAGCCGGCGCATGATCTTGCCGCTTCGCGTCTTCGGCAGCTCGGCCGAGAAGATGACGTCGTCCGGCCGCGCCAGCGCCCCGATCTTCTTCGCGACGTGAGCCTTCAGCTCGTCCATGAGCGCGGGCGAGCCGTCGACTCCGCTCTTGACCGTGACGAACGCGGCGATCGCCTGCCCCTTGATGTCGTGGCTCTTGCCGATGACGGCCGCCTCGGCCACCGACTTGTGGTCGACCAGCGCCGATTCCACCTCCATCGTGGACACGCGGTGGCCCGAGACGTTCATGACGTCGTCGACACGCCCGAGAAGCCAGAAGTAGCCGTCCTCGTCGCGCTTGGCGCCGTCGCCGGTGAAATAGATGTTGTCGTACTTCGACCAGTACTGCTTCACGAACCGGTCGGGGTCGCCCCAGATTCCCCGCAGCATCCCCGGCCACGGCTTGCGGAGCACCAGGTAGCCCGACTTCGCCGGCTTGCCCTTCTCGTCGAGCACCTCGGCGTCGACCCCCGGGAACGGGAGCGTCGCCGAGCCGGGCTTGAGCGTGGTGAGACCCGGCAGGGGCGTGATGAGGATGTGACCCGTCTCGGTCTGCCACCACGTGTCGACCACGGGGCAGCGGCCGCCGCCGATGACCTTCCAGTACCAGACCCACGCTTCCGGATTGATCGGCTCGCCGACGGAGCCGAGCAGCCGGAGGCTCGAGAGGTCGCACCGCTTCGGGTACTCCTCGCCCCACTTCATGAACGTCCGGATCGCGGTGGGCGCCGTGTAGCAGATCGTGACGCCGTATTTCTCGACGACGCGCCAGAACCGGTCCTTGTCCGGGTAGTCGGGCGTGCCCTCGTACATGACGGTCGTCGCGCCGTTCGCGAGGGGCCCGTAGACGATGTAGGAGTGGCCGGTGACCCAGCCGATGTCGGCGGTGCACCAGTAGACGTCGTCGTCGTGGAGATCGAAGATCCACTTGTGGGTCGCGCTGACGCCGGTCAGGTAGCCGCCGGTCGTGTGGATGATGCCCTTGGGCTTACCGGTGGAGCCGGAGGTGTAGAGGAGGTAGAGGAGATCCTCGGAGTCCATCGGCTCGGCCGGGCAGCGCGCCGGCGCGTCCTT
>WNFK01055518.1_pt1 | contig 47327 bp, 43 predicted proteins | sample 5400281 | NCBI WGS metagenome assembly WNFK01 (sample SAMN13153350, study PRJNA577476) | soil metagenome | isolation source: 20 cm soil on Douglas fir-dominated hillslope | place: USA:California | collected 2013-09-17
CCAAGGGTCCGAAGGTGCGCGATGAGCTCGTGAAGATGATGGCCGCCGGGTCGAACGCGTCACCGGCCGCGGCCAAGAAGGATAAGGTCTAATCGTCGGTTAGAATCGCGCGGTTGAAAGCACGGGCGGTGCCCAGAAGGCGCCGCCCGTTTCGTTTGGCCTCGGCGTCCGTTCCACGAACGCGTCCTACGTCGTTCTCGGGGCCCGCCTCGGCTTCACTTGATCGACGGCTCCCGCGAGGCGCTTGGCAAGCGCGCGGCGGCTGGCCGGCGTGTTATCGAAGGTCGTGAGGAGGGTCCGCACTTCCTCCCAGCCGTCCGCTACGTGCGGGTTCAACGAGGCGATGGCCACCGTCTCCGGGTACCGCCTGAGCCATCCGCGGGCGACCGCCTCGTCCTCAGGCGACAAGGCGCCGCGCGCCGCGAGCGTGAGAAGCGCCGTGCCCTCGAGCCGTTTCGGCCACGTCGAATCGTCGGGGTCGACCTCCCGCACCGTCATGCCGTGCGCGCGCAACAGATCGGCCATCCCGGCGCGCGACGGAGGCCGATTCACCTCCAGGACGTCGACCGGATTCCGCAGCGGGACTCCTCCAGCCCCCTGCTTGAGCATCCGCATCGCGCCCTCCGCGACCCGATCCAGCTCCTCGGGGGTGATGAGTTGGCGTGACTCGCGCTCGAGTGAATCGCTCCACGGATGGGGGCGCGCGGCGCTGGCGGCGCGGAGCGTCCGGATCCGGTTCAGCGACGCGCCGACCCGCTCCTCGGTCAGGCGCCCCGATCGGAGCGCCTCGCGCAGCGCGGTGATCGCTTCCTCGGGGCCGGGGGAGGGCTTGGAGTAGAGAAGGAGGTCGCACCCCGCCTCGATCGCCCGGACCGCGATCTCTCCGTAGGGCGCGATGGATGCCACGCCCGCCATCTCGAGCGCGTCGGTGACGACGACGCCACCGAACTTCATCTTGCCGCGGAGGAGCTCGGTCACGACCCGTCGCGAGATCGTGGCCGGCAGCGCTGGGTCGGGCTCCACGGCCGGAACGTGGACGTGCGCGGTCATCACGACAGGCACGCCCCAATTCACGGCGGCTTCGAAGGGTCGCAGCTCGCGAAGGTCCATTCGTGCCCGGTCGGCCGTCACGGTGGGCAGGACCAGGTGTGAGTCCTGGTTCGTATCCCCGTGCCCCGGGAAGTGCTTCACAACCGGGATGACCCCGGTCGCGAGAATGCCCTCGACCGCGGCGCGCCCGCAGGCGGTCACCTGGGAGACCGAGCTTCCGAAACTTCGAATGCCGATGACCGGATTCGTCGGGTTTGAGTCGATGTCGAGGACGGGAGCGAAGTTCAAATTGATCCCCAGCGCCAGGAGACGGCGCGCGGTGCGCTGGGCGAGGTCCTTGACGAGCGGGGGCCCTCCGGAAGAAGCGACCGCGCGTGCCGATGGGGGTACCTCCCAGAATCCGGCGATCTGGGAGACCATCCCCCCTTCTTCGTCGACTCCGACGAGAGCAGGAAGCTCGGGTGTTCCGATGGTTTCGTGCACCGTCCGGGTGATTCTGGATGTCTGGTCGGGGTCCAGGAAATTTGCCGCGAAGAAGATGACCCCTGAGGGCCGCACGCGTTGGAGCCGCTCCCGGTCCTCGGGCGTGAACTCGGTTCCGGGGAAACCGACCATCAGGAGCTCGCCGAGACGGGCTTCCAGCTCCGCGGAGGTCACGGGACGAGGACCTCGAGGAGAAGCTTCCGGTAACGCGCGTACACGTTCTCGGGGATGGCTCCGGTCTGAACGCCCGCAAGCACCGAGCAGCCGGGTTCCATCCGATGGGTGCACGACGTGAACCGGCACGGCGGGGCGTCCTGGATTTCCGGGAACACGCTCGCGACCTCGGCGGGACCGGTCCCTCCCAGGGCGACGCTCCGCACGCCGGGCGTATCGATAACCAGGCCTCCCTCAGGCAGGCGGTACAGCCGCGCGCTCGACGTTGTGTGGCGGCCCTTTCCTGATTTTTCGCTCAGCGTCCCGGTCGCGATCTGCTCCTCGGGAATGAGGCGGCGCAGCAACGAGGACTTGCCGACCCCAGAGTGCCCTACGAACACCGACGTGATGCCCTGGATCGTCTCCTTCAGCTCGTTGATTCCCGAACCGGTCTTTGCGCTCACGAGCACGAAGGGAAGCGGGATCGCCGCGTCGGCGATCATGCGCTCCGCTTCCTCGCGCGTGACGAGATCCGCCTTGTTGAGGCACAGCATCGGGCTGATGCCCCCACGGTGTGCGAGGAGCGCCCACCGGTCCACGAGCCCAGGACGGAACGGAGGCTCGGCCGCCGAGGTAACGATCACCGCCTGCTCGGCGTTCGCCGCGACGATCTGAGCCTCACGCCCCTCGCCGCCCGCACGCGCCAGAGAGGTCCGGCGGGGCCCGATCGAAACGATGGAGAGGGCGCCGCCGGCGTCACGCGCAACCTCCACGGAATCGCCGACCGCCAGAACGTTCTCGCGGCTCTTGGACTTGGATTTGAGCTTTGGACCCAGTGAGGCCGGCAGCATGTCCATTCCATCCCAGACAAGAGCGCTCGAACCGAACATCTGCGCCAGGATCATCTGGCTTTTTTACCTGATCGAATGCGAAGGGGCAAGAGGTTGATCCATGATCCACGCAAGGCGTACACTCCGATCGAAGATGGCGCCCGATCGCATCACCTGCCCCCGCTGCGGCGAATCGCTCCCGGCCACCCTGGACTGTTGTGATGCGTGCGGCGCTCCCCTGGACCCGCGCGGCGCGGGCGCTTCCTCCGCCGCGGCTGCATCGCCTCAAGTTCGCGCACGCGGCCACGCGCCCGCGAGGGCCGGTCCACGCCCCCGGTCGCAGGGCGTCCCGGGCATTGCCTGGCTATTCCTCGTCGTCGGGCTGGCGGTGGGCGGCATGGTCGGTTTCGCGCTTCACTCCGCGATCGGCCCGCGCGGGGAAGCGGGGATGCCCGCCGGACCGGCCGATATCATGGCCGGAACGCCGCAGGGGCCTCCCCCGAGAATGCCGGCGCAGATCATGCAACAGGTGCAGTCCTACAAGGCCGCGCTCGCCAAAAACCCCGACGACCTCGACGCCAATATCGGCCTCGGGAATCTGGAGTTCGATTCGGGCCAGTGGGAGAACGCGATCAGGTACTACTCGCGCGCGCTCGCGATCGATCCCAAGAACCCCGACGTTCGGGTGGATCGGGCGATCGCCTATCACTCGAGCGGACAAAACGACCTCGCCAAGACCGAGCTCCTGCGCGTCACGAAGGAGGACCCCCGTCATAAGAACGCTTGGCTCAATCTCGGCGTCGTGGCGCGGGAGACCGGTGACCGCGCGGGCGCCGCGCGGGCCTGGGAGCGCTTTCTCGAATTGGATCCGAACGGCGAGCACTCCGCCACCGTCCGCCAGGAGCTGGCGGCTTTGAAGTCGGCGGGCTGAACAGCCCCGCGGATCCCCGTTTCACGAGCTTGTGCCCAGCCTCACCCTGATCTCCTCCAGCACCGGCCGCAGCGCCCACCCCAGACTGGTCGCATCGTACGCCCGAAGCAGCGACGCCGCGTCGTCCAAGTCGTACGCCCGCTCGAGGGTGGTCGCGGCAGCGGCGCCGCTTCCCCACGGGATCTCATCCAAGATCGACTCGTGGTCCCCGCTCATGCCGATCAGGTAATACCCGCCATCCTCCGTCGGTCCCATCGCGACATCGCAGACGGAGAGCGCCTCGATGGCTTCCAGGATCCGTTCCGGATCGAGCGTCGGGGCGTCGGATCCGATCGCGATCACCCGACGGGCACCCTGCCCGCGCAGATCACGGAACGCGGCGGCGAGCCGTTCACCTAAGTCGGCACCCCGCTGCGGTGTGATCGTGACCCCGGCCTCCTCGGCCAGCGCCCGCAAAGGACGATCCGCGTCGCCGTCCAGGAAGAGCGTCCAGTGCGCTTGGACCGCCGGCACGATGAACCGGGCCGTATCCTCGAGAGAGGCGCGGGCGACCCGGGCCGCGTCCTCGTGGGTCAGCGGAGGAACCAGCCTCGTCTTCACGCGCCCGGGCACGGGGGCCTTCGCGAAAAGTGCGATCGCGGGATCGCGTGCTCCTCTTCCGCCCGCGGGATTCACGCGATCCGCTCGGCCCGCGGGGCCAGGCGGCGCGCGGACCGGCGCTCCACGGGGCGCCCAAGGGGCGGGAGCGGGCCTTGCGTGCGGCGCAGATGGAAGAGGATCTGCTGCAGGTAGCCGCGGCCCGGCCCGAACCGCTCCGCCCAGCGCGCCAGCTCCTCGTCCTTCGCCCTCCGGCGCGACCAGAGCTCCAGGGTCGCGCGCCGGATCCACCGATCGACGGGATAGGCCTCGAGGCGGTCGAGTCCGAAGAGCAATGTGCAGTCGGCGATTTTCGGCCCTACCCCGGATAGCTCGCACAAGCGCCGGCGGGCTTCCTCGTACGAAGCGTCGCGCAGGGCCTTCCAGGACCACGTGGCCGACGCGACGAGGCGGGCGGTTTCCAGGAGATAAGGCGCGCGGAATCCCAAGCCGCTCGCGCGGAGATCGGATTCGCGCGCCCCCGCGATCGCGTCCGCGGCGGGAAAGGCCCTCCTCGAGGAGTTGGCGATCGGCTCGCCCCAGCGCGACGCCATCGCCTCCACGCACCGGCTGATCTTGAGGATGTTCGCGGCGGCGGAGCAGATGAAGGAAGCGACGGTCTCCCAGGGATCCTGACGCAGGAGTCTCAGGCCGAAGAGCGGGAGGATCCCCGGGAGCGCGCGAAGCTCTTCGGCGTGCTCCAGGTGGACCATCGGGTCTTCGTCCAGCCTGAAGTACCGGGCGAGCGCCTCGCGTCCGGGATCTTCCCCGGTGACGGAAACCGCGAGGCCCGTTGGTGGAACGAACGCGACCGAGACCTCGGCCCGCCCCACGATCCCGCGCCATGCTCCGGCGTCCCGGACCCAACGGAACGCCTGGCCGCATGAGAATGTGAGGTCGAGATCGATGGGTCCTGAGACGCGGAGCTCGTAGCGCACGGCTCAAGCCTCGGGGCATGACGCGAGGACGTCAATTTCTTTTGTCCGCGCGGGTGGTTTCCGTTGACCGGCCCTTTGCGCGCGTGGGAAACTTCAGTCGAGTTCTGAGTACTTTCGGTTCGGAGACGTCCCTTCGCGGCGGCGCCCGACGCAGCCCATGACCAGAATGAATCGGCCTTCATCCACATGGCGCAGGCTCGCCATTCCCGCTTCGCTCACGCTCGTCGCGGTCTGGATCGCGCCTCAGGTCGCGCCCAGCCGCGCCGCGGAGAGCAGGGCGCACGTGCGCCTTGTCCGGCTTCTGGGTGAAGTGCCCGACTCGGATCGGGCGGTGCTCGGTCACACCCACGACCTGAGGCTCCGCCTCGAGCATGGAAACGTACTTCTCCTGCGAAAGGGAGGGGAGTTTGCAGCGGTCCTGCCGATTGAAGGCGTAACGGGCGGTAAGGACTCCCTCCGCTACTTCTATTACGTCGAGCATCCCGCGTTTCTGTGGGTGTTCCCGGGGCAGAAGGACAAAGGGCTCAAGACCGTAGCTGACGGAGGTTCCATCGTGTTCAACCGGTTCGAGCTCAAGTGGCGGTCGGCGCCGGGTGGGCTGGGGTGGATTTACTTTCCGGATGATGAGGCGAGCCGAAACATGAGGTTCTCGGTCGTGAGCGGACGCACCGTGGACGAGGCGGATCCCAAGGACACGAAATACTGGATCGAGCTTGGTTCGCCGGAAGCTTCCGGCTTCTGACGACATGTGGAATCGTGTCCGCGCGATTCTCTTCGAAAACCTGGGTCTCAAGCTGGCGTCGCTTCTTCTCGCCTTCTTGCTCTATGCCCACGTCGTCACGGAGCAAGAACGCGAATCCATCGTCCTGATTCCGATCGCCGCCGTGGGCCTCGCCGATACCCTGACGAGCGTGGGGCAGCTGCCTCCACGCGTCGCGGTCAAGGTCCGGGGTAAATGGAAGGATCTGATCCGATTGAGCCTCACGCGGCCCTTCCTTTCGATCGATCTCGCCGCGGCGAAGCCGGGCATGTTCCAGACGTCCATCACCGCGGACGACATCTCGCGCCGGGCCATCCCGCCCGAGCTCGCCCGGCTCGTCTCCGTGACCGAAGTGCGCGACCCCCGCAGCGTGGACCTCGCGATCGAGCCCAAGGCGACGCGGAGCCTCAGGGTCCGGGCGCGCGTGGTCGGGCGGCCCGCCTCCGGGTACGTCGTTTCCGGGGAGCCGGACGTCGAGCCGGACTCGGTGCGGGTCATGGGGCCGGCGAAGCTGCTCAAGGAAATCGACACCCTGTACACAGTCGCGGTTGACATCACCGGAGAACGCGAGAGAATCCAGCGCTTGGTCGCCCTGGCTTTGCCTGCGAACGTGGCCAACCTCGAACCGCGCCGCTGCGTCGTGACCATACGGCTCGACAAGGCGGAGCCCGACTCCTCGTCGGGCCGTGCGCGAAGCCGGTAAGGCCCGAGAGTAAGAGAGGAGACCGATAGGATGAAGCGAACGACGGACACGAACTCTAGCGCGAACGCCACCGTGGATCCGCAAGCGACCGTGGTGGCGGACCGGACGAACGCCGGTTTCAGCCTCGTGCCGACGCGGGTGTTCTTCACGAAAGGGGTTGGGAGCCACCGCGACGAGCTGCGTTCGTTTGAGCTCGCTCTCAAGGACGCCGGCATCGAAAAGCTCAACCTGGTCCATGTGTCGAGCATCTTCCCGCCCAAGTGCAAGATCATCCCAAAAGACGAAGGCGTGAAGCTCATCGCCCCCGGGAGCATCGCGTTCTGCGTCATGGCCCGGCTCGCATCGAATGAGATGCGCCGGCTGATCGCGTCTTCGATCGGATGCGCCATCCCGGCCGACAAGAGCACCTACGGGTATTTGAGCGAGCACCATGCGTACGGGCAGACCGACGAGTACGCGGGGGAGTTCGCCGAGGACATGGCCGCTTCGATGCTCGCGTCGACCCTGGGCCTGGAATTCGACGAGAGCGCGAACTGGGACGAAAAAGAGCAGGTGTTCAAGATCTCGGGCGAGATCATCCGCACCTTCAACGTGACGCAGTCGGCCGTCATCTCGGCGAAAGGCTGGACGACGGTTCTCTCAAGCGCCGTTTTCTTGTTCTAGAGACGATGGCGTCGCGCGGCCGGCTCGGCCGGACGGAGGCGCCACAATCACCCAACACCCGGAGCCCAAGGATGCCATTCCGAAAGCTGCTTCTCGCGATCGCCCTCACCGCGCTGCTCGCCCTCCCTCAGGGTTCGTTCGCGGCCCAGTCGGCCGACTCGACCGCTGGCGCTCCTCCTTCCGAGCCGAACCGATCCTCGTCTTCGACGGATTCCGTTCAAGCGTCCTCCAGCGATTCGACGGTCGCCAAGCCGGAGGCGAAAGGCAGGGGCAAAGAGGCCGTGAGCCCGAAGAAGGCGAAGAAGAGCAAAACCAAAACCAAAGCCAAAGCCAAAGCCAAAGCCACCTCGAGCGGGAAGGGAACGGAGAAGACCATGGAAGCTGGCGCCAAAACGGGAACCACGCCGGTAAAGCCGGAGGTGCTGCCAACGCACATCCAGGTCCAGCACATCCTCATCGGATTCTCCGGCTCGGTTCCGGGCAAGAACATCACCCGGACGAAGGATGAGGCCAAAACCCTCGCCTACCAGATCCTCGACCGTGCGCGGAAGGGGGAGAATTTCGACGAGCTTGTGCGTCAGTACACGGACGACTCCCCTCCGGGGATCTATGGAATGAGCGGGATTGGAATCGCGCCCCAGTCGGGAGAGTTCCCGCGGGACCGGATGGTCCCGGCGTTCGGAAACGTGGGCTTCTCGATCAGCCCGGGGAACATCGGGATCGCCGACTTTAATCCACAGGCGAGCCCATTCGGCTGGCACATCATCAAGAGATTGAAGTAGGGCTCCCCGGCTCGACTCCGAGCGCGCGGAGCGCAAGCGGAGTCAGATCGGTCAGACTCCGCGGCAGGATGGTGGTCTGGTCGGCGGCATTCCAGGGCGGCCCCCACATCGCGAAGATCGCGGGATTCATCGTATGCGTGCGCACGGAGCCATCCTCGAGATTGCCGTGATCGCTCACGATCAGGACGCATAGCCGATCCAAATCGACGCGGCTCAAGACAGTCTGGAGCGCGCGGTCCAGGTCGCGAAGGCACTGCATGGCCCGAGGGCGGTCCTGGGCGTGCCCGGCGCGGTCGGTCTCGAAGTATTCGAACAGGGAGAGGTCGTTTTGCATCGCCTCCTCCGCGATGATCGCGCCGGCCTCCTCCGGCGTCCTCTCCGGCAGCTCGTAGCCTCGTTCGCGCATCCTCCAGTGGGTGAGATCGTGCGTCACCGCGCGTCCCTCGAGCAGATCCTCCCAGGAGCGAAACCGCGCGCCCGAAGCGAGCGTGGCGAGGGAGGTCGCGGAGAGGCGGCGCTGCGCGTGAGGCATCTCGAAGTACTCGGGGCGGAACGCGTTCAGGAAGGTTGCGCTCAGGCCCCGCTCGCGGACCTGCTTCAGGAGTGAGTGCTCGAAGAGGATCCGCCGCAGGGTCGGTCCCGGAAAACCGGAGACGTGGTGCCCCATCACCTTCTGCGCGTTGACCCCTGTGAAGATCGACGTTTGACCCGTCGCGCTCTGCGGCAGACCGGGCACACCCATGGAAGCGTCGAGTCCCCAAGCCATCCGCGGAGGGCCCACGCGGGCTACGGGCGCGAGCGATTCCGTGAGCCGGAGTGTGGGAAACTCACCGGTAGCGAGCGGGTTCCGTGCGGGGTCGTCCGTCCCGACCCCGATCCCGTCGATGAAGAAGAGGAGAACGCGCCGCCGATCTCCGCCGCCCGTCACCGCGCACTCCAGGCCGCGGAGAGAAAGGCGGTGTCGGTGAGCGAATCGAGGCGATCAAAGGACGCGACCGGGGCGCGGTTTAGACCGGGAGGAATCGTCATGCCTGACGAGTCGGGATTATAGCGGCTACCGCGGCGGGAAAAGAAAACGGGAGCCGCGAATCGAGCGTAAGGTGGTGGCAGGCCGGCGACGCAGGATCATGAACCTTCGCTCGTGCGACTCCCGAATTCGGTGGTGTCGCAATCGACGTGCCACGAGGATCTTCGCCGCGCCTTTCCCTCTGCCCATAAGCATTTTTAGGGAAATAAGTTACGGCTGTGCACGGCGCACGCTCGCGTGCAGTTTGCGAAGGTGCTCTCCACGGAGGCAGCATGCAGCGGGAGGCGGTGCAGAATTCGCGGCTGTGGCGGAACTTCCAGCGGGAAAAAGCCTTGACAGCTTTCGCCAGCGCCCTATATTCGCCAATCGCGCACCGCGAGGCGCTTATGTTCAATGCCACCTCCGCCTTAGGCGCTCCGCGACGCGCGCGCTGGCGATTCCGCGCGGCAGATCCCACATCCGCCCGGCTGACGCCGAGAGGATTACCTCTTCAGGAGGGGTGATGACCAAGGCAGAGATCGTCGATGAGATTGCGGAGCGGACCGGCCTGACGAAGAAGGATGTGGCCGACACCGTCGATCAGTTCCTGGAAGCGGTCTCGAGGGCTCTCGCTGCGGGCAAGCATATCGAGATTCGCGGCTTCGGAACGTTCAAGGTCAAGGACCGGAAGTCCCGCTTGGCGCGAAATCCACGAACCGGCGAGTCCGTTCCGGTGCCCCCTCGGCGCGTGCCGGTCTTCAAGGTATCGAAGGAGCTGAAGGACATAGTCGCGCAGGTCTGAAACGCCCAAGCGGCTTCAACGAAACGGGACGCCCCGTACGAGGCGTCCCGTTCTTGCTTTCTGGTTTCTCCGGATGCGCTTCAACCGCTTCCGCGGGCGGACGCCTCCCCGCCTACCGGCGGTCGCGGATGAGCAGGAGCCGCACGAGCTCCAGGACAGCGACCGCCGCCGCGGCGACGTAGGTCAGGGCGGCGGCATCGAGCACCCTTTTCGCGTTCCGCTGCTCGTCCGGCGCGACGAGGCCGAGCCGGTTCAGCTGGACGAGCGCCCGCCTGCTCGCGTCGAATTCGACGGGAAGCGTGATCAGCTGGAAGATGACGCCGAATGTGAAGAGGAAGATCCCGATGTCGAGCAGCCCGACGCCGAATACGGCGAGCCTGTTCGCAAAAATGAATCCCGCGATGATGAAGATCCACGCGAGGTTCGTTCCGATATTGGCCAGCGGAAAGATCCCGGTCCGTATCTGAAGCGGTACATAGCCGTGCGCGTGCTGGATCGCGTGTCCGCACTCGTGCGCGGCCACGCTGATGGCCGCGATCGACGACTCTTCGTAATTCTGCGGGGAAAGCCGGACCGTCTTGTGGATCGGGTCGTAGTGATCGGAAAGAACGCCCTGCCCCGGCTCCACCACAACGTCGGGGATGCCGTTCGCGGCGAGGATGGCTTGGGCGATCTCGCGGCCCGTGCGGCCGCTCGCCGAGGGCACTTGGCTGAACTTGGTGTATGTGGACTGGACCTTGGCTTGCGCGTACGCCGCCAAGATGATGGCCGGGATCAACAAGATCATCGTCGGATCCCAGAACAGAAACATCGATTTCCTCCTAGTCTCTCGGTTTTGAGGCGGCTCCCCGCTCCCCTATACTGCTTCAACTTGGGAAAGTTTCGGCAAAGCCACTCGAATTGAGACTATCACCGAGCACCACTCGATTCAAGGAATCGGGGACGATTTGACAACAACTTACGTCGATCTGCGAAGCGACACGGTCACCCGCCCCACCCCTTCCATGCGGCGCGCGATGGCGGAGGCGGAAGTGGGGGACGACGTGTTCGGCGAGGACCCAACGGTAATTCTTCTGGAGGAGGAAACGGCGGCGCTTCTCGGCAAGGAAGCGGCGCTCCTCGTCCCCAGCGGCTGCATGGGGAACGAGATCGCGGTGTCCGTGCACACGCGCGCGGGGGACTCGATCCTCCTCGATCGGTACTGCCACATCGTGCAGGTGGAAGCGAGGGCGGTCACGGAAATGCTCGGGCGCCGGTTCCTCCTGCGCGATGGGGACCGTGGTCGATTGCGTCCGGAAGAGGTGGACGCGGCTGCCTCGAACGGGGAGCCGGATCAAGCCCCGCTCGGGCTCGTGGAGGTCGAAAACACCCACAACTGGGCTTCCGGGTCGATCTACCCCTTGGAAAGGCTCGAGGCGGTTTCCCGCGCGGCGCGCGCGCGGTCGTTGCCGGTCCATATGGACGGCGCGCGCCTCTGGAACGCGAGCGCCGCGACAGGAATCCCCCTCGCGAGCTACGCCGCGTGCGCGGATACCGTGATGGTCTGCTACTCGAAGGGGCTCGGAGCGCCCGTGGGATCGGCGATCGCCGGCACGAAGGCCTTCATCCAGGAGGCTCGCGGCGCGCGGAAGATGCTCGGAGGCGCGATGCGCCAGGCGGGGATTCTTGCGGCCGGAGCCATCCACGCGCTCCGGCACCACGTCGCGCGGCTCGCCTCCGATCATGCGAGGGCGAAGCGGCTCGCCGAGTCGTTTGCGGAGACGGAGGGTCTCACGATCGACCCGGACGAGATCGAGACGAACATCGTCATCGCAAGTGTGACCACACGCCCCGAGAAGCTTCAGGAGTTCGTTCGCGCGGTTGCCTCCGCGGGAGTCCTCGTCGCTCCCTTCGGCGGGCCGGGGCGGTTCCGTGCGGTGACGCACCTCGACGTGGACGACGCAGGGGTCGAACGGGCGATCGGGGCGGTCCGGGACGCGGCCCGATCGGTGCTGGCCCGTTGACCGATCCATCCGAGCCTCAGCCGGGGACGCTCTACCTGGTCGGCACCCCCATCGGAAACGTGGAGGATCTCTCGCCGCGCGCCCGGCGGATCCTGGGCGCGGTCGATCTCATCGCCGCCGAAGATACCCGCCACACGCAGGGGCTCCTCACGCGCTTCGCCATCCGGCGGCCGCTCGTCTCCTACCATGACCACAACAAGGAGCGCCGCACGCCCGAGGTGATAGAGAAGCTCAAGTCCGGACTCTCGGTTGCGATCGTTTCGGACGCGGGCTCGCCCGGGATCTCCGATCCGGCGTTTACGCTCGTCCGGGCCGCGGTGGCCGCCGGGATCCCGCTCGTTCCGATCCCGGGGCCCTCGAGCGCCCTTTGCGCGCTCGAGGTGTCGGGCCTCCCGACCGACCGATTCTCATTCGAAGGGTTTCTACCGCGGCGATCCTCGCGCCGCCGGGCCCGCATCGAGGAGTTGCGCGAGGACCCGCGGACCCTCATCTTCTTCGAGTCGCCCCATAGGCTCCGGGAGTGCCTGCGCGATCTCGCGGAATCGCTCGGGGAGCGAACCGCGTCTATTTCGCGCGAGTTGACGAAGAAGTTCGAGGAGACCCGGCGCGGGACGCTTCCGTCTCTTCTCGAGTGGGTGGAATCGGAGCCTCCGCGCGGGGAGTTCGTCGTGGTGGTGGCAGGCGCGCCGCGGGCGGACGCTGGTTTGTCGCGCGAAGGGGTGTCGGAGAACGAAGGGGAGGAAGAGGCGTGAACGGGAATTGGAAAGAGCAGGCACGGGGGTTCCTCCGGCCCATGGGCCGCTATCTCGCCGCGCGGGGGGTCATGCCCGACCACCTGAGCATCGCGGGATTGTGCCTGTCGCTCCTCGCCGCGCTCCTTCTGGGCCACGGCTCCTTTTTCGCCGCGGGCCTCGTCCTCCCGCTCGCTGGACTGTGCGACATCCTCGACGGCGACGTGGCGCGCGAGCGTGGAATGGTGAACGCGTTCGGTGCCTTTCTCGACTCCACGCTCGACCGCGTGAGCGAGGGCGCGCTCTACGTCGGGCTCGCCTATTTCTATTTCACCCGCAGCCAGAGCTCGACGGTCTGGATGCGCGGGATGTTCGAAGGGAGCGCCGAATGGGGGGATGCAGACGGCGCGACCCTCGGCATTCTGGCGCTCGCGACCCTGATTCTCTCGTTCCTGGTTTCTTATACCCGGGCCCGCGCGGAGGGGCTCGGGATGGAGTGCAAGGTCGGCATTATGGAGCGTCCCGAGAGGGTGCTGACCCTGGGCGCGGGAGCGCTCCTGGGGCACCGTTTCATGCCCGGAGTGCTGGGAGTGCTCTTCATTTTGACCCTCGTCACGGTCCTTCAGCGCGTGTATCATGTCCGGAAGCTAACTCAGACGAACTCCGCGTAACGCCCGGGCGCGCCTTAAGCGGGGTGCCGGGACCCGCGCCTGCGACTGCCATTTCGAGCTAATCCGTAGACGGAGGAAGGGATTCCAATGGGCAAGGTTCGCGTCGGCATCATCGGCGTCGGAAACTGCGCGTCATCATTCGTCCAGGGTGTCCATTACTACCGGAACGCCAAGGACAGCGACTTCGTCCCGGGGCTCATGCACGTGAACCTGGGCGGCTATCACGTGCGCGACATCGAGTTCAGCGCCGCGATCGACATCGATCGGAACAAGGTCGGGAAGGACCTCTCCGAAGCGGTCTTCACCTGGCCCAACAACACGTACAAGTTCTCCGACGTGCCGCGTCTCGGCGTGCCGGTGGCGCGTGGCATGACGCACGACGGTCTCGGGCAATACCTCTCCAAGATCATCCAGAAGGCGCCCGGCTCGACCGCGGACATTGTCCGGCTCCTGCGCGATACGAAGACCGATGTGGTCATCAACTATCTTCCAGTGGGTAGCGAAGAGGCCACGAAGTGGTATGTGGAGCAGGTCTTGGAGGCGGGCTGCGGCTTCGTGAACGCAATCCCGGTCTTCATCGCCCGGGAGAAATACTGGCAGCGGCGGTTCGAGCAGAAGAAGCTTCCCGTGATCGGCGACGACATCAAGTCGCAGGTCGGGGCGACGATCGTCCACCGCGTGCTGGCCCGGCTTTTCCGGGAACGGGGTGTTCGTCTCGAGCGGACGAGCCAGCTCAACGTCGGCGGCAACACCGACTTCTTGAACATGCTCGAGCGCTCGCGTCTCGAATCGAAGAAGATCTCGAAGACGAACGCGGTCACCTCGATGCTCGACTACGATCTGGGTGAGAAGAACGTGCACATCGGGCCGAGCGACTACGTCGAATGGCTGGATGACCGCAAATGGGCGTACATACGTCTCGAGGGGCGCACATTCGGCGATGTCCCCCTCAACGTCGAGCTGAAGCTCGAGGTCTGGGATTCGCCCAACTCGGCGGGCGTCATCATCGACGCGGTCCGGTGCGCGAAGCTCGCTCTCGATAACGGGCTCTCGGGGGCGCTCATCGAGCCCTCCGCGTACTTCAAGAAGTCGCCGCCGGTCCAATACCCCGACGACCAGGCGCGCCGCATGGTCGAGGAGTTCATCCAGAAATACGGCCACAAGAAGAAGTCGGCCGCCAGGGTCGCGGACGCCGAGCGCGGCAAGCGCGCGCCGGCGGCGCCCAGGAGCGGCTTGAAGCGCGCCGCCCGTAAGAGCTCGTAGTCCCGGACGGCCGAACCGTGGCGGGGCTCCTCATCACCCTGGAGGGGATCGAGGGATCCGGCAAGAGCACCCAGGCCGCCCGGCTACGCGATTCACTCGCCGAAGCCCGAATTCCTGTATGCTTAACACGTGAGCCTGGCGGCTCTCCCCTTGCGGAGCGGGTCAGGGACCTGATCTTGCACGGCGGGGGCGAGCCTCTCTCTCCGGCCTCAGAATTGCTTCTATTTCTGGCGGCGAGGGCCCAGCACGTCGTGCGGACGATCCGGCCCGCCTTGGACCGCGGCGAAGTCGTTGTCTGCGACCGGTTCATCGACGCGACGGTGGCCTACCAGGGTGGCGGCCGGACGATTCCCGAGGCCTTTTTGACCTCGCTCAACGAGTGGGCGACGGGAGGGCTTAGGCCCGACCGGACCTACTTGATCGACGTCCCGATCGAGCTGGGGCTTAAGAGGGCGAAGCAGCGTACGGAAGTGCCGCCGGACCGGTTCGAGTCCGAGAGCCGGGGCTTCTTCGAGGCCGTCCGCGCGCGGTATTTGGAGATCGCGCGACGTGAGCCGGAACGGATTGTGGTGCTGCGGGGTACGGATCCGGAAGAGACTCTCGCGCATCAAATCAGGGATGACGTGCACCGGATCTTGAGCGGCCGAACTCCCAACGTGCAGAGGTAACAATGAATCGAAGGCAAATCATCGCGGTATGCGTCCTCGTCGTCGCGCTGATCGCGGGCACGTGGGCGGTAGCCCGAGTCCAGGAATCGAACGACAACACCTATTCCAATATCGAGCGCTTTATCCAGGTTCTGACGAAGGTTCGGGACAACTACGTCGAGCCGGTAAGCAGCGACAAGCTGATGGACGCGGCGATCCGGGGAATGCTCCGGACGCTCGATCCCTACTCGCAGTACCTCGACAAGGAGGAGGCCGAGCGCCTCGAAACCACCACCCACGGCGCCTTCGGCGGAATCGGTATCTCGATCGGCATGCGCGACCGCTGGGTGACCGTGATCGCCCCGATCGAGGGCACCCCGGCCTGGAAGGCGGGGATCCTGGGCGGCGACCGCATCGCCAAGATCGACGACGTATCCACCGAGGGCCTCTCGCTCGACGATGCGATGAAGAAGATGCGCGGCGAAAGGGGAACGCACGTCAAGCTGACCATCCTCCGCGAGGGGCGTGACAAGGTCATCGACTTCGACATCGTGCGCGACATCATCCAGATCAAGAGCGTCCCCTATTCGGGCATGCTCTCGAACGGTGTGGGCTACGTCCGGCTCTCGAACTTCTCGGAGAGGAGCCGACAGGAGATGGACGCCGCCTTCGACAAGCTCGAGAAGCTGCATCCACGCGGCGTGATCATCGACCTGCGCTTCAATCCCGGCGGGCTCCTGTCGCAGGCGGTGGAGGTGGCCGAGGAGTTCACGCCTCGGGGCAAGAAGATCGTATACACGCGCGGGCGCGATACGTCCCAGAACCGCGACTTCATCTCGACCGCGGATCAGATTCATAACCAGTACCCGATTGTGATCCTCGTAAATCAATGGACGGCCTCCGCTTCGGAGATCGTGTCGGGCGCTTTGCAAGACCTGGATCTGGGCCTCGTCGTCGGAAGGACCACGTTCGGCAAAGGGCTCGTGCAAACGGTGATTCCGCTCACGCGGAGCGTCAAGGGACCGAAGCTCAAGCTCACGACGGCGAAGTACTACACGCCGAGCGGCCGCTGCATCCAGAAGGACGAGCAGCTCAAGGATGGAGCGCTGGCGGATGACGAGGACTCGGGCGACACCGACAAGCCCGAGAAGACCGACGCGGGCGACCCGAAGAAGGCCAAGCCCGAGTACCGCACCGAAATGGGGCGGGTCGTTTTCGGGGGGGGCGGCATCAACCCCGACGTGGAGCTCACGGACACGAGGCTCCCCCGCGTGATGGAGGATCTGGAGGCGAAGCAGGTCTTCTTCAAGTACGCGGTCAAGTACGCAGCAAAGCACAAGGAGCCGCCGGCCAACTACGCACTCACTCCCGCGATCCGTGATGAGTTCGCCCAGCTCTTGAAGGACGAGAAGGTGGAGACCAACGCGGACTCGCTCGCCGCCGCGAAGCGGTTGGTCGAGAGCGGCATCCGCCGTGAGCTGGGCCGCCGATACGGTGGCGAGGAAGAGGCCTACCGGATCGCGCTCGAAGACGACGAGCAAGTCAAGTTGGCCGCGGCCCTGTTCGACAGGGCTCCGACACTGCCCAAGCTTCTGGCGCTCGCGTCGGAGCTGAACAAAGGCAAGCAGACGACGCAGACGCCCCTGAACACCAAACCGGTCCGCTAGGAGCGATGCGTGCAGGATCGGTCCAGATCCCGGGCAAGGTTCTCCTCTCCCCGCTCTGCGGGGTAACGGACTCTCCGTTCCGACGAATCGCCCGGCGCCACGGCGCCGCGATGGTCTTCTGCGAGATGACCTCGTCGGACGGTCTCGTCCGGCGAAATCCCAAGACCTTCGAGCTGCTCGAGTACCGCGCCGAGGAGCGCCCGATCGGCGCCCAGCTTTGCGGGTCCGACCCCCAGGTCATGGCCGAGGCCGCCCGGATGTGCGAGGGGATGGGCTTCGACACCCTCGATCTGAACTACGGGTGTCCTGTCCGCAAGGTCATCGCGCGCGAGGCAGGTGCGGCGATGCTCACAGACTTGGACCGGTTGCAGCGTGTCACGACCGCGGTCGTGAACGCCGTCTCGCTTCCGGTCACCGCGAAAATCAGGATCGGCTGGGACCGCGAGTCGACCAACGCCCCCGAGGTCGCGAGAGCGCTCGAGCGCTCGGGAGTCCAGTGGGTCACCGTGCACGCGCGCGCCCGCTCCGAAAAATTCACCGGTCAGGCGCACTGGGAGGTGATCGCGGAGGTGAAGCAGAGCACGACCTTGCCCGTCATCGGGAACGGCGACGTGAAAACCCCCGAGGACGCGCTCCGCATGATTCAGGAGACCGGATGCGATGGGATCATGGTGGGACGCGGCTCGTTCGGGAATCCGTGGCTCTTCGAGCGCGCTCATAGGCTGCTGAACGGTGAAGATCCCGGTCCGGACGCCACCCCGCGCACGCGGATCTCCACGGCGATCGCCCATCTTCACGACCTCGCCGCGAAAAAAGGTGATTACGCCGCGGTCCTCATGCGAAAACACGTTGCCTGGTATGTGCGCGGTCTCTACGACAATTCGTCGCTCTGCCGGGAAGTGAATCATTGCGGCACGCCGGCCGAGGTGGAGACGCTCCTCAACCGGTATTTGGAGAAACTCGAGAGCGCTCCCGTGGCCGGCGACGCCGAGCCTCTCGCCGCGGCCGCGCCGGAATGGGCCGGCGAGGATGCCGACGCGCATGGATCCTGCGCGGCTCCGTAAGCTCCTCCTCGACGTACGCCGGGGACGCGTCACCACGCGTCAGGCGCTCGAAGCGATCGCCCACCTGCCGTTCGAGTCGATCACCGCGGGCAGCGTGGACCATCACCGCGGAATCCGCCAAGCCCTTCCCGAAGTCATCCTCTGCCAAGGCAAGACCCAAGCGCAGTGCCTCGGGATCGCCCGCGCGATCGTAGCGAAGAGCGGCCGGGTGCTCGCCACCCGCGCGAGCGTGGAGCAGGCCCAAGCGCTGATCGCAGAGTTCGGACGCGCCGCGACCTGGAACGAGGCGGCGCGAACGGTGGTCGTTCAGGAGCCGGGCCGCGTGCGCCGAGCGAGCCGGAAGCGGGGCGGCACATCACGTCGCTCCCGAGTCCTTCGGGCCGGAGGCCGAGCCGGCCGCGTGCTCGTCGTGAGCGCGGGAACGTCCGACCTTCCGGTCGCGGAGGAGGCCGCGGTGACGCTTGAATTCATGGGCCTCTCCGTAGGCCGGGTGTACGATGCCGGGGTGGCCGGGATCCACCGTCTCCTGAAGCACGTTCGGGCGCTCAGGAAGGCCTCGGCAATCGTCGTGGTCGCCGGCATGGAAGGCGCGCTCGCGAGCGTCGTCGGCGGCATCACCGACCGGCCCGTGATCGCCGTGCCCACGAGTGCCGGTTACGGTGCCTCATTCGGAGGCCTGGCGGCCCTCCTGGCGATGCTCAACTCATGCGCGGCGGGGGTCACGGTCGTGAACATCGACAACGGGTTCGGAGCCGGGTACGCCGCGGGAGTGATCGCGCTTCGATCCCGCGCGGAGAGATTGGCGTGAGCATCATCTACTTCGACTGCGTCGGTGGCGCGAGCGGGGACATGATCCTGGGCTCGCTGGTAGCACTCGGCGTGCCGCTGCCCGAGATCGAGCGGAAGCTGCGCGCGCTCCCGCTCGAGGGAGTCGCGCTCCGGTCGACGACGGTGAAGCGCCACGGGTTCGACGCGCTCCAGCTTCACCTGGACGCCGTGGAGAGCCGGTCGCACCGGCACTTCACCGAGATCCGCCGCATGCTCGAAGGAGGTGCCCTTCCGCCGCGCGTGCTTCGCCGCGCCCTGGGCACCTTCGAGCTCTTGGGCCGTTGCGAAGCCGAGGTGCACGGGACGACCCTGGAACAGGTCCATTTCCACGAGGTGGGCGCCGTCGATTCGATTGTCGACATCGTGGGCACCGCGTGGGCGCTCGAGATCCTCCAGGTCGATCGATGCCACGCGTCCGTGATTCCGCAAGGAAGGGGCTTCGTCCAAGCCGCGCACGGAACGCTTCCGATCCCCGCACCGGCCACCGTGCGCATTCTCGAGGGCGCGGCCGTTCGGATGACCGAGATCGAAGCCGAGCTCACCACGCCGACCGGCGCGGCGCTGCTCCGGACGCTTTGCGACACGATCGGCGGCCCTGTCGGGATCCGGCCGCGTCGGACGGGCGTCGCCACCGGTGCGCGCGATCTGGCCGAGCGGCCGAACATCGTGCGCGCCCTGCTCGGGGAGGCTCTGGCCCCGGAGGCGGATGGGGCGGTCGAGGTGCTCGAGACCACGATCGACGACATGAACCCGCAACTCTACGGCCACCTCACCGAGAGCCTTTTCCAGAGCGGGGCGCGGGAGGTTTTTCTCACCCCCGTGCAGATGAAGAAGGGGCGTCCGGGCGTCCTCGTCACCGCGATCTGTGAGCCCTCGAGCGCCCACGCCGTGCTCGAGCGCCTCTTCGCGGAATCGACGACGATCGGCGTGCGGGTGCGCCACGAAGGCAGGGTGGAGCTCGCGCGCGCGATCGCCGAGGTCGAGACGCCGCTCGGGCGAATCCGCGTGAAGACGGCCGTCCTCCCCTCGGGCGAGGAACGCCGAATCCCAGAGTACGAGGACCTGAAGCGCCTCGCACAGGCGGCCGGTCGTCCCCTGGTCGAAGTCATGGACGAAGTCCGCTCCTTCCTCCACGAGAGCGCTCGGACCACGATGTGATCCGGCTGGAGGGCGTGGCGTACGCGGCGCCGCCTTCGCCCGCCGGCGTCGCCGCCCGAACGCTCGTGGGGCCGCTGGACCTCGTCGTTTCCTCAGGGTCGAGCCACCTCCTCCTCGGGAGAAACGGATCCGGCAAGACCGTCCTCATCCGAATGCTCGCCGGGCTTGCCGCGCCGAGCGCCGGCCGGTTTTTCCTCGGCGACGAGGAGATCCGTGTCGGACCCGAGGGCCGCTCCCTCTGGCCCCAGGTCGGCGCCCTCTTCGAAGAGCCCGACCCGCAATTCCTCTCGGATACCGTCGAAGGCGAGATCGCGTTCGGTCTCGAATCGCTCGGGATTCCTCCGCGCGAAGTTCGAGAACGGACCGCCTCGGCGCTCGGGGAATTCGGGCTGGCCGCGCTCGGGAACCGCGCGCCCCAGAGCCTGAGCGCGGGAGAGAAGGCCCGGACCCTTCTTGCCGCCATGCTCGTCGCAACGCCGCGCTGCCTCCTGCTCGACCAGTCCCTCGCGCACCTGGACCCGGGATCGCGAAGAGAGCTGGAACGGAGGGTCGTGGGGGAGGCCATGGCGAGCGGCCGCGCCGTCATCCGCACCCACCAAGAGGCCGAGCCGCCTTTTCCGGGTGAGACCCTCCACGTCATCGAAGGCGGCACCTTCAAGCCCGCGTCCCAGCTCACGCCGCGGGCGGTGCTCGAAGGCGCCGGCGTCCCATTCCCGCTCGCGCTCAGGGTCTCCGCGCTCCTCGCGATCGAAGGGCGCTGGTCCGGCCCATTGGCCGCGGATGCGGAGCAGGTCGAGCGGGTGATGCGTGGCGCGGGTGGAGCGGAAGAGAAGGTCGCGCGCTCCGCCCCGGCCGGCGCCCAGGAGCCGGGCGAGCGTCCGGCTCCGGTCGGTCCGCGAGGGCCGGCCGCCCTGACGATGCGTGGGGTGGCGTGGTCCGCCGCCGGCAGACGCGGCGCGCCACTCGTGTCGGGGCTGGACCTGGAAATCTGCCGCGGCGAAGTCGTGGCGCTGATCGGCAGGAGCGGAACCGGCAAGACCACGCTGCTCAAGCTCGCCGCCGGCATCGTCGATCCGACCGAGGGCACGGTCCACCGCGAGCGCTCCTCGGTCCCGCGCGTACGGCCGGTCGCGCTCGCGCTCGAGTACCCCGAGCGCCAGCTGTTCGGACGGACCCTCCTGGAGGACGTCGCCGCGCTCCTCTGGGTCGAGGGAATCCCCGCCGAAGAGCGCGCAAGGAGCGCGCGGAGGGCCATGGCCGAGGTCGGGTTGGATCCCGATCGGTTCGCGGATCGATTCCCGGTCTCGCTGAGCGAGGGAGAAAAGCGGCGGGCGGCGCTGGCGGGCGTGATCGTCGAGCCGCCCGAGATACTCCTTCTCGACGAGCCCACCGCGGGGCTCGACCCGGAGGGAAGGCGCGCGCTGGCCCAAGTCATGAATCGGCTTCGTGAGCGCGGGCGAACCGTGCTCCTCGCGAGCCACGATCTCGGTTTCGTCGCCACGGTCGCGAGCCGCGTGGTGGTGCTCACGCGCGGGGAGGGGGACTCGCCGTCCACCGTGGTCCAGGGTACGACGGCCGACGTGCTGCGCGACGATCGCCTGCTCACCCGGGCGGGAATCCCGGAGCCGGATTTCCTGCGGCTTGAACGGGCGCTCCGCCCTGCCGGCCTCCTGGGTCCCCTGCCCATCCGGGATGAGGGATCACTCCTCGAGGCCGTCGCACGAGGCGCAGCGGCCTCACGCCCCACGTAACTCAGCCTCTCTTAATACGATACGGCCAATCCTGGGCCCGCGGCGGCAAATTCCTCCGCGGCGCCCGTTATCAAGAAGGCGCGGCGTCCGCCGATCTATTCCGATGCGGGTTCACACGACCACTCCGCGATGTCCGACTACCTCCGCGTGTCCATGAGGCGTTGCACGAATGATCAACACAGACGAAGTCATCGCCGACCTCGATAAGCGTCGCAAGTTGGGAACCGCGTTCGAGGACATCCTGCAAGCGGCCGTCCACGGCTTGCACGAGCTGGACGAACGGTTTCACTGGACCGGAATCTACGAGCTGTTCCCCGACAACGTTCTCCGGCTCGGGCCGTTCGTCGGGGCTCCGACCGACCATGTATTCATCGGAGTAGGCCGTGGCGTCTGCGGGACGGCGGTGGCCGAGCGGCGCAACATCAACGTTCCCGACGTTCGGCTCGTGAGCAACTACCTGGCTTGCAGCACGGAGACGAGGTCGGAGCTGGTCATCCTCATCCGGCGCGGCGAGAAGATCTACGCCCAGATCGACATCGACAGCCATCAGGTCGCCGCCTTCGACGAAGGCGCCGTGGTGCAGGTGCAACGGGTCGCCGACTGGCTCGCCTCACTCTACGATTCGCGCGAGCGCATTGGGCGGGCACCCTAGCCCGGACCCCTCATGACCCGCGATCCTCTCCAGCGAAGCAATCTCGATAAGCTCCTCGAGGCAATCCCGCGCATCCTCAAGTCGAGCTCCCTCGAGGGCTCGATCACCGAGGCGCTCGATCTCCTCCGCCACGGGGCGGGAGCCGATGCCGCGGTGGTTTTCCTCGCGGACGGAGATGCGCCTCTTCGGGAGCAATGGGCGCTGAACAATCCCCAGATCAAAACCTCGCTGCGCCCGCGCCTCAAGGTCGAGGCGCTCGAAGCGATTCGGAAGGGCGGACCCCATCTCACGACCGCGGATTGCACGAAGCCGGACGGGCGCGCGACGAAAACGGTGCTCCTCTCGACCGAGTCGGGACCACTCGGTGCCGTGGCGCTCATCTGGTCCTCCGCTCAAGTCCCCAGCGATCCGAAGACGATTTCGTGGATCGTCGCCGTGATCGAGATGGTGGCGTCCAAAACGATCGCCTGGGGTGAAATCTCGAAGCTCCGCCTCCAGGCGGAGCGCGACAAGCGATGGTTCAAGACGCTCGACGACCATCTCCGCGTCTTGGATCGGGAGCGGCAAAAGTTTGCCGCCGTCGTCAACCAGACCGATACCTTCGTTTTTGTGGCCGACGAGGCCCGGATCATCCGCTGGAACAATCGGGCCATGTCCGTTCTCCTTCCATCCGGCGGCGAGGGGTCGAGCTGGGTCGGTAAACCGTGCAGCGAGGTGTGCTCCCGGCTGGGCCAGAGGACTCGCGGCGCCGATTCCTGCGACTGTCCCATCCGGCACGCTCTGGAAATGAATGACGTCACCCACCAGGAGCTGCGGGTGGAGATCCAGGGCAGATCCGGTGTGCTGTATCTGACGGCGCTACCGATCAAGGGGCTCGACGGGAAACCCCATGAGGCGATGGTTCTCGTCCAGGACCTGACCGGGCTCGAGACGCTTCGCCAGTCCGAGATTCGGACCAGCGTCCTTTTCGAGCGGAACGCCGAGGCGATTCTCATGGCCGATCCCGAGACCCACCGGATCCTCCTCGCCAACCCGGCGGCCCAGCGCATTCTCGGGTATTCGCCGCAGGAGCTGCAGCAGCTCTCGCTTCAATCGTTGCACTCCGCCTCGGACTGGGAGCGCCTCGGCGCGTTCTACGGGGCCGCGGCGGAGGGTGAGGCACCGAGCCGGCTCGAATGCCGCGTCCTCACCCGGGAAGGCAAGGAGCGGATCGCGCTCGTGTCCTCGACCCGCGTCGAGCTGGAGGGGAAGAACGTCGATCTCGTCCATCTGGTGGACGTCACGTCCAGTCGCCTGGCGGAGCAGGCGCTCGGAGAGAGCGAGGCCCGCCAGGGAGCCATGATCGAGGCGGCGCTCGACGCGATCATCCTCATGGATCACGCGGGGCGCATTCTCGAATTCAACCCCGCGGCGGAGCGCATCTTCGGGTACAAGCGTGAGGATGTCCTTGGCCGGGAGATGGCGGAGCTCATCGTCCCGCCCGGGCTTCGAGACGGCCACCGGCGCGGCATGGAGCGCTACTTGGCCACGGGCGAGGCTCATGTGCTCGGCCGTCGAATCGAAATTACCGGCATGCGCGCCGACGGTTCCGAGTTTCCTGTCGAGCTTGCCATCGCGCGGATTTCTTCGAACGTACCTCCCGTCTTCACCGGCTTCATCCGCGACATCACCGAGCGCAAGAAGGCGGAGCAGGAGCTGCGGGGCACCCAGGAGCGGCTGCGGATGGTTGTCGCCGGTTCCCCCATCGTGCTCTTCGCGACGGATCGCCATGGGATCTTGACGCTGTCCGAGGGCAAGGGTCTCGAGCGGCTCGGCCGGCGTGAGGGGGAATCGGTGGGCAAATCGGTGTATGAGCTATACGCGGACTATCCGGACGTGATCGCGGGCATCGAGCGCTGCCTCGCCGGGGAGGAGTTCACCGCGAGCGTCGACCTGGGGGGAGTCTCCTTCGAGAGCTACTACGCGCCGGTTCGCGATCGGGATGGACAGGTCGTCGGGCTGATCGGGGTCGCGACCGACATCACCGAGCGGAAGAGCCTCGAGATGCAGCTCCGGCACGCGCAGAAGATGGAAGCGGTTGGACGGCTCGCAGGGGGCGTGGCGCATGATTTCAACAATCTGCTCACGGTCATCAAGGGTCACAGCGAGGTGATGCTCGCGCGACTGGCTCCGGGCGAGCCGCTTCGGAACAGTGCCGAGGAGATCCAGAAGGCGGGCGCCCGCGGCGTGCTCCTCACGCGGCAGCTGCTCGCGTTCAGCCGTAAGGACGTCGCCACGTTCGAGATTCTCGACGTCCCCGAGGTGATACGGGGCATGGAGGGCATGCTCCAACGGCTGCTCGGCGACGACGTTCGCCTCGTGACCAAGACGGGCGGCACGGCGCTCAGCGTCCGCGCGGACCGGGGCCAGATCGAGCAGGTCCTCGCGAACCTCGCGGTGAACGCGCGGGACGCCATGCCGCACGGGGGTGAACTCCACATCGAGGTGCGCGAGTTCCAAGTCACCGCCGACGATCCCAAGCAGGCCCGGGACCTCCTACCGGGGCCCTACGTTCTGCTCGCGGTGTCCGACCAGGGGACCGGCATGGGCCCCGATGTGCTCTCACACCTTTTTGAGCCGTTTTTCACGACGAAGGACCAGGGAAAGGGGACCGGCCTCGGCTTGAGCGTTGTGTACGGCATCGTGCGCCAGACCGGTGGCGACATTCTCGTCGAGAGCGAGGTGGGCCGGGGGAGCACGTTCCGGATTCTCCTGCCCTGGAGCGGCGGCCCCAGCACGTCCGGCGACGCCGGGGGCGCGCCTGTCGAGGCCGGGTCGGCCTCGAAGGGGCAGGCGACCGTTCTTCTCGCCGAAGACGAAGAGGCGGTGCGCGCCCTCGCGCGGGACATGCTTCAATACCTGGGTTACGAGGTTCTGGAGGCGAGCTCCGGCGACGAAGCCATCCGGGTATTCGAGCGACATCGTGAAGCGATCCGGGCGATCGTGACCGACATCGTCATGCCGGGCATGAGCGGCGTGGATCTGGCCCGCCACCTCGTGAGCCTGAAACCCAGCTTGAAGGTGCTCCTGGTCTCCGGTTACACGAAGGACTCGCTCGCCGACGGCTTCGAGGAGGACGGGTTTGCCTTCCTACAAAAGCCGTACATGCTGGAGGAGATCCGCCGCGGGCTCGCGGACCTCCTGGCCGGCTCCGTGGCCGGAGATGCCGGCGCACCGCCCAGCCGCCGCGGCTAGTCCCTCCAACGTGCGAGAAAGAGGTCTGTTTCTCAAGTATCGCTGATCCCGAAAGCGGGCTTGAGCGAAAGCCGCCCGGGTGGTATTCTGGTAGTGCAGTCGGGGCGAATCCCGCTGTGTTGATACCCTTCAAACTAGTTCCGAGAGGCTAGAAAGGGGGACCCGCATCATCACCCCTTCCGGTCCCGGAAGGGGTTTTCCGTGTCTACCGAAAAGTCAGTGGAACGCGTCCGCGAGAAGGCGGAGATCGTCGACGGTGAGGGGCTTCGCCGCGCGATCACCCGGATCGCGCACGAGATCATCGAGCGGAACGACGGGGCCCGGGACCTAGTCCTTGTCGGGATCCGCACGCGCGGCGTCCCGCTCGCGAAGCGCCTTGCCCAGAAGATCAAGGAGTTCGAGGGGGTCGAGCCGCCGGTCGGAGCGCTCGACATCACGCTCTACCGCGACGATCTCCAGATGATCGCGCACCAACCGGTCGTGAAGGGCACCGACGTGCCGACCGGCATCAACGACAAGATCGTCGTCCTCGTGGACGATGTGCTCTACACGGGACGAACGGTCCGTGCGGCTCTCGATGAGCTGATCGATCTGGGCAGGCCCAAGGCGATCCAGCTCGCGGTCATCATCGACCGGGGCCACCGCGAGATTCCGATCCGGGCCGACTTCGTCGGTAAGAACGTGCCGACCTCCAAGCGCGAGGTGATCATGGTCCACGTCCACGAGGTCGACGGCCTGGACGGCGTGTCGATCGGGGAGGTCCTCGGATGATCGGAACGCGCAAGGACCTGCTCGGCCTCGAGGACCTCTCCGCCGAGGAGCTCGTCTCGATCCTCGACACGGCGCGCACGTTTCGCGAGGTTCTCGACCGTCCGATCCCGAAGGTGCCGTCCCTTCGCGGGCTCACGGCCGCGAACCTCTTCTTCGAGGCGAGCACCCGCACGAGGCTTTCCTTCGAGCTGGCGGAAAAGCGCCTGAGCGCCGATACCGTGAACTTCCAGACCTCAGGCTCCAGCGTCTCGAAGGGGGAGTCGCTCAAGGACACCGCGCGAAACATCGAGGCGATGGGGATCCACCTTGTCGTGATCCGGCACCAGGCATCCGGTGCGCCGCACTATCTGGCGCGAAATCTGGACGCCGGCGTGATCAACGCGGGGGACGGGACGCATGAGCACCCCACGCAGGGTTTACTCGACATCTTCACGGTTCGGGAGCGCCGCGGGAAGATTGCGGGGCTCAGGGTCGCGATCATCGGGGACATCATGCACAGCCGGGTGGCGCGCTCGAATATCTGGGGGCTTACCAAGCTCGGAGCAACCGTCACGATCGCCGGACCGCCGACGATGATGCCCGCCGAGGTGGAGCGTTTCGGGGTGACCGTGGCGCGAAGCGTGGACGAGGCGATGGAAGGAGCAGATGTCGTGAATATCCTCCGAATCCAGCTCGAGCGCCAGCGGGGCACTCTCTACCCCTCCCTTCGAGAATATGCGCGCGTCTACGGCGTTACGAGCGAACGGCTCAAGCGGGCGAAGCCGGACGTCACGGTGATGCACCCGGGCCCGATGAACCGCGGCGTCGAGATCGCGCAGGACGTGGCGGACGGAAAGCACTCGGTCATCCTGGAACAGGTGACGAACGGCGTCGCGGTGCGCATGGCGGTCCTCTATCTGCTCGCCGGGCACAAGGCTCAAGGCGAGCCGCCCGTCGAAAACGTACCTACGGAGGCCAAGCAGACCCATGGCGAGCCCTCTCTGCATCCGCGGCGGTAGAGTCCTCGACCCCGCGCGCGGGATCGATCGCGTCCAGGATCTCTGGATCGCGAACGGCCGGATCGCGGGCCTGGGGGAGGACGCCCCGGCGGATGTCAGGTCGCACCCTCAAGTCGAGGTAATCCCCGTCCAGGGCGCGGTGATCTGCCCGGGCCTCGTGGACATCCACGTGCACCTGCGTGAGCCTGGGCAGGAAGAGAGGGAAACCATCGAGACCGGAACGCGGGCCGCGGCCCGCGGAGGCTTCACGACGGTGGCGTGCATGCCCAACACCGCACCCCCGCTCGACGATCGGCCGCGGATCGAGTACGTGGTCCGCCGTGCGCGCGAGTCGGGACACGCGCGCGTGTTTCCCATCGCCGCGGTGACGCGCGGGCAGATGGGAGAGACGCTCACCGAGATCGAGGATCTGATCGAGGCGGGCGCGGTGGCCGTATCCGACGACGGGAAGCCGGTTCGGAACGCCGAGATCATGCGCCGCGCGCTCGAGCTCACCGGCCGCCTGGGCGTCCCCGTGATCCAACACGCCGAGGACCCGGATCTCAACGGGGATGGGGTCATGCACGAGGGCTGGACCTCGACGCGCCTCGGCCTGAGGGGAATCCCGGACGTGGCCGAGTCGGTCATGGTGGCCCGCGACGCCCTGCTCGCCGAGCTGACGAACGGGCACGTCCACGTGGCTCACGTGAGCGCGGCCCGATCGACGGAGATCATCCGCCGCGCGAAGGCCCGCGGCATCCGCATGACCGCCGAGACCGCACCGCATTACCTCCTCCTCACCGACGAGGCCGTACAGGGGTACGATCCGAGGGCCAAGATGAATCCGCCCCTCCGGAGCGCCAGGGATCGCGACGCGCTCATCGAAGCGGTCGTGGACGGCACGATCGACTGCCTCGCGACCGATCACGCGCCGCACACGGAGATCGAGAAGGACAGTGATTTCGACTCGGCGCCATTCGGGATCGTGGGTCTCGAGACCGCGCTCGGCCTTTACGTGAAGGCGCTGGTCGAGCCGAAACATCTCTCGCTGTCCGAGCTGATCCTCCGCCTCACCGTGAACCCCTGCAAGATTTTGGGCCTTCCGGGCGGCACGTTCGAGCCCGGCTCGCCCGCCGACGTCACCGTCTTCGACCCGTCGCGGCGCTGGACCGTGCGCGCTTCCGAGTTCGCGTCGATGGGACGGAACACGCCCTTCGATGGGTGGGAGCTTCCGGGCCAAGTGCTGCTCACGATGGTCGGTGGCCGAGTTACCTATCGGCCCGATGCCGTCCCGGCCAGCGCCCGATAGCGGGGTCCTTCCCGAAAGTGATACGATGGGGCCGTTCATGCAGACCCCGCACGCGAAGCCCCCGGGCTCCTGGATACTCGGATCGATCCTCCTCGTCGCCTTCACAGGTTGCGCCTACTACAACACGTTCTACCTTGCCAAGCGCTACTACCGCGAGGCGCAGAGGGCTCAGGAGCGGAGCGTGAACGACTTGCCGTCCCCCGACGCGGCGCAGAAGTACGACGCGACCGTCCGCCAGTGCAGCAAGATCCTGGTCGACTATCCCAAGAGCAAGTGGGTGGACGACGCCCTCTACTACATGGGCGCGGCGATGTACGGGAGGGGGGATTACGCGGGCGCGATCAAGAAGTGCGGCGAGCTCCGCGCCTCGCAGCCCAAGAGCCCCTTCGTGCCGGATTCGAAGCTTATCGAGGCCCTCTCCCTCTACCGCCGGAAGGAATACGTGGAAGCGGAGACCCTGTTTCGCGAGGTGGAGGTTCAGTATCCCTCGTTCAAACGGAAGTGGGAGCTCTACTACTATGGCGCGGAATGCGAGGTCGGGCTGAAGAAGTACCCGGAAGCCCTTGTCTGGTACGACCGCGCGGTCAAGTCCGCGAGCAAGAAGCGCGAGCGTGCCGACGCGTTGAGGCATACGGGGGACGCCCTGTACGCAAGCGGGAAGTACGAAAGCGCTCAGCTCATGTACGCGGAATGCCTCAATGCCGAGGAGGACGGCGGCAGGCGGTTGGACCTCGTCATGAAGCGCGGCGACGCGCTCGAAGAGCTGAGGCGCTATGACGACGCGCTCGCGTTTTACGAGCGATGGAAACCTTTTGCCGTAAACGAGAAGCGCGATGGAGAGCTTGCGATCCGGATGTACGGGTGCATGGCGCTCTTGGGGCGGGTGAACGAGGCGCTCAACGGATACCGGGGCCTCGTCGCCCAGGTTCCGCACACACCGGTGGCCTATGAAGCGCAATTCCGGCTGGGATACGTGTATGAGTCGCAGCTCGGCGATTTCGAATCCGCCGGCCGCGAATACGACAAGTTGAAGGCGGAGCCCGGCGCCTCCGAGTTCCAAAACGAGGCGTCGCGGAGATCGGGGAGTCTCGCCACCATCAAGAAATACCGCCAGACTCTTCTGTCCGACTCAACGCAGGCGCGCGCGCGGGCCGCATTTCTCATCGCCGAGCTCTACTACTTCCAGATCCAAAAGGTCGACTCCGCGCTGACCCAATACGCGGCGGTCGAACGCGGCTTCCCGAAAAGCCCCTACGCTCCTAAGGCTGCCTTCGCCCGGCTCTGGATTCACACGCACGACCAGGGCGACACCGCGGCGGCCGCCGCGCTCACGGATTCCATCGCGGCCATGTATCGGAAGACGCGTTATGCCGAGTCGGCGCTCTATCTGTGGAAGCGCTGGAGCGGAAAGACGGACGCGAGGACCGCGCTCCTGGACTCGATGCTCGCGCACCCCGACACGAGCCTCGCCCGCGAGCGGATGGAGGAGCTGCTCCCGACGACCGGGTCCGTGTCGCAAGACAGCCTGAAGGCCCCTGCCCTGCCGCTCCCGGGGCTGACGCCGGCGGAGGAAGCCCGGCGCGATTCGCTGGCCGACTACACGCGGGCCCTCTACAAGGCACAACGCGAAGGGAGGGCACCACCGGGGCCGTCGCCCCTCCCTCGTCCGGCCGACGCGGATACCTCGCGCGCAAAGCCTCCGCCCCAGCGGGCGGATACGACCTCGACCCCGCTCATCGGTCCGTCGCGATGAACCTCGTGCCGTGCTCGGTCGTTGAGAACCGCGAGCTCACCCCCGGAAATTTCCTGCTCACGCTCAAGGTGCCGCGAGGATTCACCCGGCCCCACCCGGGCCAGTTCGTCCACCTGCGCGTCTCGACGGTATCCGAGCCCCTGCTCCGGCGACCCTACAGCCTGGAAGGATTCGTGGAACGCGGCGGGATCCGCGCGGTCCGGATCTACTACTCGGTCGTGGGGCGCGGGTCGAAGGCGCTCTCGTCCCAACCGAAGGGGCAGAAGCTCGATCTCATCGGCCCCCTGGGTATCGGGTTTTCGCCGCGTCCCCGCCGCATGCCGATTCTCGTCGCGGGCGGTCGCGGCGTGGCGCCGCTCCTCTTCCTCGGCCGGAAGCTCCGCGAAAGGAAACGCCCCTTCATCTTCCTCTTCGGCGCGCGATCCAGCCGCGAGCTGTACGGTGTGCGCGACGTGCGCGGAGGAAGGCTCCACATCGCCACCGACGACGGATCGGTCGGATATCGCGGGAGCGTGCTCACGCTCGTGAGGCGCGAATGGGAAACCGGGGGGCACACGCCGCTCAACGCCGAGATCTTCACCTGCGGCCCACACGGGCTCCTCCACGAGGTGGCGGCGTTCGCCGGCGCTCATGGAATCCGGTGCGAAGCCTCGCTCGAGGGGCCGATGGCGTGCGCCGTCGGCGCCTGCCGCGGGTGCCCGGTTCCGCTCCACCCCGGAGCGGCCGGGAACGGCGACCGCTACCCCGCGATGTGCGTGGAGGGCCCGGTCATGGACGCCACGGTCGTGGACTGGGAGCGGCTGCCGTGACCCCGAACCTCGAAGTGCACATCGGATCCCTCGAGCTCCGTAACCCCGTGCTCGTCGCCTCGGGAATCATCGGGTACGGGATCGAGTACGCTCGCCTCGTCGACCTGGAGGCGATCGGAGGCATCGTCACGAAGACCGTAACCCGGCACGCACGGGCGGGGAATCCGCCTCCGCGGGTCGTGGAGACGGCTTCCGGAATGCTCAACTCGATCGGAATCGAGAATCCCGGCCTGGAAGGCTTTCTCGAGAGCAAAGTCCCGATCCTTCGCGAGCTTCCCTGCGCGGTGGTCGTCTCGGTGGAAGGGGAGGACGTGCGGGAGTTCTGCGAGCTGGTCGAGGGCGTGAGCCGCGCCGGCGTGGCCCACGCGATCGAGGTGAACATCTCCTGCCCCAACGTCGGGCCGCACGGGCTTCGCTATTCGACCGACGCGGACATGGCCCGCGAGGTCATGACCGCGATCCGCCCCCTGACCACGTTGCCGCTCATCGCGAAGCTCACCCCGAACGTGACCCGGATCGCGGACATCGCCGCGGCGTGCGAATCGTGCGGCGCGGACGCGGTGTCGCTCGTGAATACGTTCGTGGGAATGGCGGTCGACTCGATCTCGCGCAAACCGATCCTGGGCACCGTCGTCGGCGGCCTTTCGGGTCCCGCGATCAAACCGCTCGCCCTCGCGAAGGTTTGGGAGGTGGCCCGGGCGGTGGACATTCCCGTGATCGGCATGGGCGGGATCACGAGCCCCGCCGACGCGGTCGAGTTCATCCTCGTCGGCTCTACCGCGGTCCAGGTGGGAACGGCCCTCTTCGCGAACCCGGGTCTTCCGGAGGCGTGCGTCGAGGAGCTCGTGTCGTATCTGCGCCGCGCGGACGTCGCGTCCGTGGTTGATTTGATCGGCGCCCTGGACGTGCCGTCGGAACGCGGTGTGATCCGCGCCGGAAGGCATGTGCTGCCGCGCGCGCGCCGCGGGAGCGCTTCGTGAGCGGTGCCTTGCGCGACCGGCTCATCGTCGCCCTCGATCGCCCGGACCTGAAATCCGCGCTCCTGCACGTGGACCGGATCGGGGATCCGATCACCTGGTACAAGGTCGGGATGGAGCTCTTCTTCGCCGCCGGAAGGACCGCCGTCTCGGCCCTTGCCGAGCGGGGCAAGCGGATCTTCCTCGATCTCAAGCTCCACGACATCCCAGCCACGGTCGAGAAGGCCATACGGGCGCTGGACGGGCTCCCGGTTTCACTCCTGACCGTGCACGCGGCCGGCGGTCCGGCCATGCTCCGCGCGGCCGCGGAGGCGGCGCGGCCCTTGTCCTCGCGGCCGGGGGTCCTCGGCGTCACGATGCTCACAAGCCTGGACGGATCGGAGCTCCCGGCGCTCTGGAACCTGACGACGAATCTCGAAGAGAAGGTGCTCGGGCTTGCCCGCGTGTGCCGCGAGGCGGGCGTCGCGGGCGTGATCGCCTCGCCCCTCGAGCTCCAGGCGCTCCGCCTCGAGCACGCGGCTCCATTCCTGATCGTCACGCCCGGCATCCGCGGTCCCGGTGACTCCGCGCAGGACCAGAAGCGAACGCTCTCGCTCAAGGAGGCGCTGTCGCGCGGGGCGGACTACGTGGTCGTGGGGCGGCCGATCCTCGAGGCACAAGACCCGCGGGCCGTGGTGGCCGCATACGAGGCCTCGCTCACCTCCAGTCTTTCCATCGAAAGGACCGGATCATGAGGGCTTTGGTCACGGGGATCACTGGGTTCGCCGGAAGCCACCTCGTCGACTACATCCTCGGCGAGAAAAAGGACGTCGAGATCGTCGGGATCCAACGCTGGAGAAGCCGGACCGAGAACATCGAACACTTTGTGGGGAAGGTGCGGATGTTCGAGTGCGATCTCCGCGACGCATCCTCGGTGCGAGACGTCCTGGAGGAAGCTCGTCCGGACTGGATCTTCCACCTCGCCGCCCAAAGCTTCGTGCCCACTTCGTGGACCGCCCCAACGGAATCGCTCGTCACGAACGTCATCGGCCAGCTCAACGTTTTCGAGGCCGTGAAGAAGCTCCATATCATGCCGCGGATCCAGCTCGCGTGCTCGAGCGAGGAGTACGGCATGGTGTATGAGAACGAGCTTCCCATCCGCGAGACAAATCCGCTCCGGCCGCTCTCACCGTACGCGGTCAGCAAGGTCGGGCAGGACATGCTCGGGTACCAATACTTCATGAGCTTCAAGCTTCCGGTGATCCGGACACGAGGCTTCAACCACGAGGGCCCACGGCGCGGCCCGGTCTTCGTTTGCTCGGATTTCGCGAAGCAAATCGCCGACATCGAGAAGGGGCTTCGCCCGCCCGTGATTCGCGTCGGCAATCTCGACGCGCGCCGGGATTTCACCGACGTGCGCGACGTCGTGCGCGCGTACTGGCTCGCTCTCGAGAAGGGCGAGCCGGGGGAGGTATACAACATCTGTTCCGGACGCGCGTGGACGATCCGCCAGATGCTCGATCTTCTTCTCGGCATGACGAAGGCCAAGGTGAAGGTCGAGCCGGATGCCGCCCGCATGCGCCCGTCGGACGTCCCCGTACTGCTCGGGGACGCCGGCAAGTTCAAGAAGGTGACCGGTTGGGAGCCGACGATCCCCTTCGAGCAGACCCTTCGCGACCTCCTGCAGTACTGGAGGGACCGCTAGCCCCTTGCGCACCCTCATCACCGGCGTCGCGGGGTTCGTCGGGCGTCACCTCGTTCGCGAGTTCGCGAAGCGTCCCCAGGAGGAGCTCCACGGGGCGGATCATGTGCCGCTCGGGGCCTCTGAATCGGATCAGGATCTTCGGGCAAGGCTCAAGAGCCATCGTCGCCTCGACGTCACCGACTCCGATGAGGTGGGCGCGTGGGTGAGGGAATGGCGGCCGGACCGGATCGTTCATCTCGCAGCTCAATCCTCCGGCGCCGAATCCATCGGGAATCCAGCTGTCACCTATCGCGTGAACGCGGTCGGGGCCCTGAACCTGCTTGAGGCCGTGCGCCTCGAGGCGCCGGAAGCCGGCGTCCTCCTCGTGGGCTCGGCCGACGTCTACGGCACAGGCGCGCCGGGGCAGAAGATCCGTGAGGACGCCACGCTGAAGCCGCTGAACCCCTACGCGCTCAGCAAAGGCGCTCAGGATTCGCTCGGCGAGCTATACGCGGCGACGTATCGTTTGAAGATCCTGCGAACGCGCACCTTCAGCCACACCGGGCCGGGGCAGCACCCGCGCTTCGCGCTGGCCGGCTTTGCCGATCAGCTCGCGCGGATCGACGCCGGCCTCGTGGCGGCGGAGCTGCGCGTGGGAAACCTGGAAGGAGTCCGGGATTACGGGGACGTACGGGACGTGGTGCGCGCCTACGGGCTCCTTCTCGAGCGCGGCGCGCCGGGCGGAGCCTATAATGTCTGCACCGGTCGGGGGCACCTCTTGCGTGACTTGCTCGACGCCTTGTGCGACGTCGCGGGATTCAAGCCCACGATCGTCCAGGATCCGGAACGGATGCGAGCCCGGGACGCCGACTACCTGGTGGGCGATCCGGCGAAGGTTCAATCGACCACTCGGTGGTCTCCCGAGATTCCGATGGAGAGGACGCTCGAAGATCTATACCGGGACACACGAGAACGGCTCCGGCGCGAAACCGGCCGTTAAAGGAGGGAACGTTGCGGATCGTCGTGGTTGGGACCGGTTACGTCGGGCTCGTCAGCGGCGCGGGGCTCGCCGATTTTGGCAACGAGGTGCTCTGCGTGGACGTCAACCAGAGCAAGATCGACCTCCTGGAGCGCGGCGAGATTCCATTCTACGAGCCCGGACTCAAAGACTTGGTCGGGCGGAACATCCGGGAGAAGAGGCTTCGGTTCAGCACCTCGCTCGAGCAGGCGACGCGCTGGGGTGAGGTGATCTTCATCTGCGTTGGCACCCCGCAGCGCCCGAACGGCACTGCCGATTTGCGCGCGGTCTTCGCCGTGGCGAAATCCGTCGCGAAGGCGATGCCCGCGTACCGGCTGGTCATCCAGAAGAGCACGGTGCCCGTGGGGACCGGAGACCAGGTACACGCGATCTTGAAGCGCCATGCCAAGCGTGGGATCCCGTTCGACATCGCCTCGAACCCCGAATTCCTGCGCGAGGGTACGGCGGTCGAGAACTTCATGCGGCCGGATCGGATCGTGATTGGCACGGCCACGGAGCGCGCGCGGAAGATTCTTCGCAGCATCTACGCCCCGCTCTATCTTCTCGAGACGCCGGCCGTGCTCACGGATGTGCGCACGGCGGAGCTCCTGAAATACGCCGCCAACGCGTTTCTGGCCACGAAGATTTCCTTCGTGAACGAAATGGCCAACCTGTGCGAGGCAGTCGGTGCGGACATTCGGGACGTGGCGAAAGGGATGGGTCTGGATCGACGCATCGGGCCGAAGTTCCTGCACCCCGGCCCCGGGTTCGGCGGCTCCTGCCTTCCCAAGGACACCGAGGCGCTTCGGGCCTTCGCGAGAAAGGCGGGGGTGCCGGTCCGGATCGTGGGTTCGGTCATCGAGACCAATAAGGCGCAGCGCGCGATCGCGATCCAGAAGGTCCTCGCAGCGCTGAAGGGACGCGGGACGCGCACGGCCGCGATCCTCGGCCTGAGCTATAAGCCGGACACCGACGACCTCCGCGAATCGCCGGCCCTGGACTTGATCCGCGCGCTCCAGAGAAAAGGAGTCCAGGTCCGAGTCTTCGATCCGGCCGTCGATCGCGGAACCGCCGGGGTTCCCTCCGGCGTCACGTTCGGGGAGAACGCATACGACGCAGCCAAGGGCGCGGACGTTCTTGTTCTGGTGACGGAGTGGAACGAATTTCGGAGGCTGGATCTGCCCAAGATTCGCCGCGTGATGCGCCGACGGGCGATCGTGGATCTGAGGAACATCTACGATCCTGAGACAGTGAGGCGGCTCGGGTTCACGTATACCTCGGTGGGGAGGACTTGATGCAGCTGATTCACGGCATTCATGTGAAACCCCTCAAGGTCATCGCGGACGAGCGCGGGTACTTGATGGAAATGCTGCGCTCCGATGACTCCTTCTTCCAGGGCTTCGGCCAGGCGTATGTCTCGGTCGCCTACCCAGGCGTCGTCAAGGGGTGGCACTTCCACAAGGTCCAGACCGACCACTTCGTGATCGTCAAAGGCATGATGAAGGTAGTGCTCTACGACCAGCGCGAGGGGTCCCCGACCAAAGGGCTCATCAACGAGTTCTTCATGGGAGAGAAGAATCCGATCCTCGTCACGATCCCGCCGGGCGTGGTGCACGGCATGAAGGGGATCGGGACCGAGCCCGCGATGCTCGTGAACGTCCCGACCGAGTTGTATCGTTACGACAAGCCCGACGAGTACCGCATCGATCCTCACAAGAACGATATTCCCTACAACTGGGATCGAAACGATGGCTGAGGCGCCGGATCTCAAGCGGGGCCGCTTCCTCGTCCCGGGGGGGGCCGGATTCATCGGATCGAACTTCGTCCGCATGATCCGCAAACGGTTCCCCGATTCCCGCGTCACCGTCCTGGACAAGCTCACCTACGCGGGAAACCTCGCGAACTTGGAATCCTTGTCCGGCGATCCGGGGTACCGTTTCATCAAAGGAGACATCTGTGACGCGAAGGCGGTGACCGCCGCGATGGAAGGCTGCGACCTGGTCGCCAACTTCGCCGCCGAAACCCACGTCGACCGGTCGATCGAGAAGGCGCACGAGTTCGTGCTCACCGACACGTTTGGCGTGTACGTGCTCCTCGAGGAGGCGCGCCGCGCCGGAGTCCGTCGGTTCTTGCAGGTAAGCACCGACGAGGTCTACGGGGAAATCCTGGGTGAGGCCGCGAACGAAGAGTCTCCGCTCCTGGCTCGCAATCCCTACGCCGCCTCGAAGATTGGCGGGGAGCGCCTCGCCTACTCCTACTTTGCCACGTACGGCGTTCCTACGATCGTGACCCGCGGCAGCAACAACTATGGCCCGTTCCAGCATCCCGAGAAGCTCATCCCGCTTTTCGTCACCAACGCTCTGCAAGAGCTGCCGATGCCTGTCTACGGAAGCGGAAAGAACACGCGTGACTGGATCCACGTGGACGACCATTGCGCCGCGATGCTCGCGATCCTCGCCGCGAAGGACGTCGAAGGGGAGACCTTCAACATCGGGGCGGGGAACGAGAAATCGGTCCTCGAGATCACCGCTCTGATCTTGGATAGGCTCAAGAAGCCCCAGAGCCTGATCCGGCACGTCACCGACCGGCCGGGGCACGACCGCCGCTACGCCATCGACATGAGCAAGCTCGCGAAGCGGACCGGGTTTCAGCCATCCGTCGCGTTCGAGCGCGGGATCGCGGCGACGATCGACTGGTACGTCGAGAATCGCTCCTGGTGGGAATCGGTGCGCTCCGGGGAATACCGGCACTATTACGAACGAATGTACGGCGCCCGCTAGGGCGACCGGACAACCCGGAACGCCGTGCGCCGCCTGATCCGCTCGACCGCCCTCTTAGGGCTCGGCTCGGCCGCCACAGTCGTTGCCGCGATCCTTCGCGCCAAGGTCCTGGCCGCGCTCCTGGGGCCGCAGGGGACGGGCCTTCTGGCGCAGCTCTCCACCCTGACCGCCGTCTTGGTCCCGCTCGCGACGCTGGGCATGGGGAACGGCGTCACCGCGATGATCGCGGACGCGCGCGCCCGCGGGGACGCGTTCCTTGTGCGGCGCGTCCGCACCACCGCCCTCACGCTCTCCTGGCTCACCGGCCTCGCGCTCGCGTTGGTGGCGGCGCTCGCTTCACCCTGGCTCGCGGACCTCCTCTACCACGATCGCGCGTGGACGTGGGTCGTGCTGGTGGGAGCCGCGACGGTACCCCTATCGGCGATCGCCTCCCTGCGAGTCTCGATTCTCCAGGGACACGAGGCGGTGAAGGCGATGGCGGCCCTGAACGGGATCGTCGCCGCCGCGGGCATCGCCACGATCGTCCCGCTGGCGTGGCTCTTCGGGTTGCGCGGTGCCGTGGCGCAGCTCGTGGTCGTCGGGGGCGTCTACGTTTGGGCGAGCGGGAGGCTGGTCGCGCGGCACGCGCCTCCGGAGCCTGAGAAACGCCATTCCTGGGACAACCTCATCGATCGTCCGCTGGTGCGCCCGCTCCTCCGCTACGGATCCAGCGCGCTCCTGGTCGGGCTCGCCGCGACCCTGACGGTCCTCATCCTGCGCTCGGTGCTCGTATCGAAGCTGGGGCTCGGCCCGAACGGGATCTACCAGGTCTGCATCGGCATCTCGGGTCTCTACATGCCGCTCATCCTGAACTCGATCACCGCGATCGTCTGGCCGCAGATCGCGGGGCAGAGGAATGACGAAGAGACGACCGCGACCATGCGCCAGGCGCTCAGGCTCGGTCTCTTGCTCATGACCGGCGCGACCGGCGCGATGCTCGCGGGAGCTCCGATCTGGATTCCTATTTTCTATTCCAACAGGTTCCTGCCCGCGCTCGATCTGCTCCCGATTCAGTTCCTGGGGGATTACTTCCGCACCGTCTCCTGGATGTGCTCCATCTGGCTCGTGCCGAGGAATCGCCTGAAGCCCTGGGTGCTCTACGACGTGGTCTACGGCGTCGCGCTGCTCGTCACGTTCACCCTGCTCGTGGACCGCGTGGGTCTTAAGAGCGCCGTGATCGCCTACGTGGTCGCGCACATGAGCCACGCGGTGCTCCACTACGCGCTCGCGCGAAGAGCGCTCCGCTTCCGGTTCGGACCTGATAACCGACGGCTCCTTTTCGCGTCGCTCGCGCTTCTGCTCGGCCTGACGCTCTGGACGCCGCGGGGGATCCTCGGCGTGGCGCTCGGCGTGGCATCGCTCACCCTGTGGGCGGCGCTGGTGGTCCGCCCCGACGAGTGGCGGACGGTGTGGCGGAAGGGAATGCGCTATCTGGGGGGTCGCGAAAGTACGAGTGACGGTTCCTTGGGCCCCCGGTAGACTCGGGACCGATGCGTGTTCTGAACCTCGGCTGCGGAAGTAGAAAGGACGACTTTCCTGAAGCAAGGGCCGCGTCCGGTATCGTCGGCGTGGATATCAGCCCGCGCTCGCAGGCCGACATTCTCCATGATTTGAACCGATTCCCCTATCCGCTCGATTCGGATTCCTTTGATCTCGTCATCATGCAGGATGTCATCGAGCACCTCGACGATGTCCTTGGCGTCATGGGCGAGGTCTACAGGGTCGCGCGACCCGGCGCGATCATCCGCATCCGCACACCGCACTACAGCAGCTACTACGCATTCAACGATCCCACACATCGGCGGGCGTTCGGATACTTCGCGTTCGACTGCTTCGATGTCGCGAATCCGAACGTCCTGTACACCGAAGCGCGGTTTGAGTATCTCAAGAGAGAGATCCTCTTCCCCAAAATCTGGCGGGTCACCGGCGTCGCTGCTCTCGCGAATCGATACCCCACGCGTTGGGAGCAGCTCTTGGCATTCCTTTTCCGGGCCGAGAATCTCGCCCTCGAATTGAGAGCGGTGAAGTCGAGGTAGTGCGCGGGCGCGCCGCCTAACCGGAGGCGATCGTCGCGCAAAGGCCGTTCTGAATCCGCGCCGCTGATTCCAGCGACCACCGCTCCTCGGCGAGTGCTCTACCACGCTTTGCCATCTCCGCGCGGGACGCGGGGGCGAGCAAGAGCGCGACCACTTGCTCCCCCAACCCTTCCACCGTGTCGCTCGCGGCGTAGTGATCCCCAGGGCTCAGGCCCAGCCCCTCCGCGGCGAGCCGGGTGGCCACCACCGGGACGCGGGCTGCCATGGCCTCGGTGATCTTGACGCGCACCCCAGCCCCCACCCAGACCGGCACGACGAACACGGAGGCCCGCGCGAACTCCTCGGACATCGTTTCCACGTAGCCCACCGGATCCGCTCCAACCTTGTTCGCGGCGGCCACGAGGGAGCGGGGCAGATCCTTCCCGACGATTCGGAGCCTCGCCGCCGGAATGCGCGCCAGCACCCGAGGCCATCCTTTCCGCAAGAACTGGATCGCTCCGTCCACGTTCGGCCGCCACGCGAAGGATCCCGCGAGCAGCACGATGGGGGGCTCGACCGGGCGCGGATCCGCGTACCGCGTGAGATCCACGCCGACCGGCAGCACCTCGACGCGCACACCCGGGGCCAGCTTTCGGAGCTGCGCGGCCTCCTCTTCCTGGATCGCCAGGACGAGGGCGGCCCGCTGGCAGAGCGCCGATTCGGCCGCGCGCAGGCGAGTGGCCTGAATTCGGGCGTAGAGTCCGGCAGGCGTCCACCCGAGACGACGGGCGTATCGGTCCATCCAGACGTGCTCGAGGTTGTGCTCCCGGAGGATCATCGGGACGCCGTCCAGGTCGTCGGCGTAGGTTGCCATGTGGAGGTGATTCACGAGCGCGAACCCGGGACGCAACTCCATGACCAGCTCGCGCAGCCTGCGGGAGAATTCCGGGTTTCGATACCGCGACAGTGTGTAGGGCCAGGGACCGAAGAGCCCGTCCAGCGCGGCGGGGATTGCCGCAGGCGGACGATGCGCGACCCGGATCACCCGGATGTCGCGCTCCTCGAATTCCAGGGGCACGGGCAATCGCTCTTCGCCCCGAGGCACCAAGCTGACCAGGATCGTGTCGTACTCGCGCGATGCCGCCCACACGCTCTGGCATGAGGCGATCCGCCCTCCGTCGTCGAGCGGCCATGGAAATCGGGGAGTGAGGACCAGGGCGCTTCGCCGGCTCACGTCGCGGCCCGCCGCGGCATCGCCTGGTCGAGTAATGCCTCGGCTCGTTCCATCACCTCGTCCACGGAGATCAAGTTCACGCACGGAAGCTCGGGGTGCACGCAGACGGTCTGACGGCACGGAAAGCAGTGGACGGGTTTGTGGAGCGCAGCCGCGGTTTCAGACCAAGGCCGGAAGCGCTGCGGATCCGCTGGCCCGAAGAGCGCCACGACCGGCGTGCCACACGCGGCGGCGATGTGGGCCGGACCGCCGTCGTTTCCGACAAAGAGCCGTGAGCGGTGCATCAGCGCGGCGGTCTCCCCGAGCGAGCTGCCGAGTGCGAAGTGGGCATGGGGTCCGGGAACGAGGGAGCGGAGGCGTTCGGCGATGTCCCCGTCTTCCCTGCCTCCGACGAAAAAAACCTCGGCGGAGTATTTCTCGATGAGCTGCCGCGCCACCTCGGCGAATCTCTCCGGATACCATGCCTTCGGGCGCCACGAAGCTCCGGGATGGATGCTCACAACGAGGGCGTCCTGCTGAATCCCGAGGCCCGCCAGCTTCGACGCGAGAACCGCCCGATCGCTCTCGGAGATGAAGATCTCGACGCGCGCCTCGCCGTCCGCCGACGGCCCGATGAGCGGCCGCGCGATCGCGAGATTGGTTTCGACCTCGTGAAGAGGGGCCACGTGGGCCCCGTGCAATCCGGTTTGACCACGCGCGCCGAGGGGCAACGTTCGGCTGCGGATCCAGTGGCTCAATCGGACCGTGCCGCGGTCCAGCCGCTGGGTCGCCCCCGACAGGAAGGGGAGGAGGAGCGTCCAACCGTCCCCGCGCAAATCGATGATGTGGGTGTAGCGCTCGGCTGCCGCCTCCCGCATGACCCGAAACGGGTGCCGCCCGTCGGCACGCGGCGAAACTGCCCGGCGAAAGGCCCGCGCGTCGTACGTCAAGATTTTGTCGATGTACGGGTTCCCGGCCAGGAGGTCCTTTGCCCAAGGACCCACCATGACGTGGATCGGCGTCCCGGGGAGGGCCCGTCGCAGGGACCGAAACACGGGAGTCGCCGTGACGACGTCCCCCAGGTGATCCAGCTTGACCACAAGGACTTTGGGTGGGCGCCTCCGGCGAAACGCCCCGAGGAGGTTGACCAGACGCGAGGTGAAGGCGGAAGCCAGCAAGAATAGGTACTCCATTCGAGGATTCTTGCGGACGCGGAGGACCCTGGCAAGAGGATGCAGGGTATGGCATCATGGGGTCAGGAAGGCGACGATTCCCCCACATCGCGAGTCAGCGGCCGAATACCCGACACCAAGCCGGAAATGCGCGCTCCCGCCGGAAACGTTTCCCCGGCCCCCATGGGACGGCTCGAAGCGCGCCCACATCGATCCGGACTTATCCAGAACGCGAGGGCATGATGCTTCTGAACGGGAATGGGAACGGGAACGGGAACGGAAGCGAACCCCCGACGGTCTTTCCTCAGCCACACCGGGCGTTGATCACCGGTGGGGCGGGCTTCATCGGAAGCCACCTCGCCGAGCTCCTGCTCTCCCACGGCGCGAGGGTCACGGCCGTGGACGATCTCTCGACCGGCTCTCTCGCCAACATCGCCCATTTGGCGGAGCGGCCCGAGTTTCGGTTCGTCCATGAGACCGTGACCAACGAGACCGTCATGGATCGTCTCGTGAGCGACTGCGACATGGTCTATCACCTGGCGGCCGCAGTCGGCGTCGATCTCATCATCAAGAGCCCCGTTCAGACCATCGAGACAAACGTCCTCGGGACCGAAGCCGTCCTGAGGCTGGCGCGCCGCTATCACAAGAAGGTTTTGATCACCTCGACATCTGAGGTCTACGGGAAGAGCGACAACCACCCCTACCAGGAGGATGACGACCGCCTGCTCGGTCCGACAACCCGCAGCCGCTGGGCCTATGCCGAGTCCAAGGCACTCGATGAGTTTCTCGCACTGGCATACCACAAGGAGTACCGGGTCCCGGTCGTGATCACGCGCCTCTTCAACACGGTGGGCCCGCGCCAGACCGGGGCCTACGGCATGGTGATCCCGCGGCTTGTCCAGCAGGCCGTCGAGGGACGACCGGTCACCGTTTATGACGACGGGCGGCAGTCACGTTGTTTCTGCAACGTGCGCGATGTGATCCAGGCTCTTGTCGGGCTCGCGCTCCATCCGAGCGCTGAAGGCAGGATTTTCAATATTGGAAGCGAGCAGGAGGTCACGATCCTCGAGCTTGCGCGAAGGATCATCCGGCTCGCCGCCAGCGAATCATCGATCGAGTTCATCCCGTACGAGCGCGCGTACCGTTCCGATTTCGAGGACATGAGGCGACGCGTTCCGAACATCCAGCGGATCCACGGCCTGATCGGCTGGGAGCCTCGCATCCCATTGGATCAGACGCTCCTGGAAGTGATCGCCGAGTTCCGGTCTCGGTTGGGATTCGCGTCGAATCCTGAACCCGTGCGGGCCGCCGGCGTGCGGTAAGGAATGGATCCAAGCCTGACCCCGACCACCGGACGGGTCGCGTCCCCGCCCGGATTCCCACAAACCCTCCGAGTCGTCGCTCTCGTCATGCTGCTCGTCGTAGCCCCCTGGCGCGCGACACCGGCTCAGGCTCAAGCGGGTGAGCCTCCCACGGGAACGCAATCGCGCGCGCTCCCTCCCTCCGATGCGGGGACGTCAAGCCCCCCGATCGAGGGGCGCGTCGATCCCGGCACATACCGTGTCGGACCAGGGGACGAGTTCGCGTTCCGTCACTCGGACCTCCTTGACGCGAAGATCCTTCGAGTGAGCCCCGCCGGGGAGATCCTGTTCCCCGACGCAGGCGCGGTCTTTGTCGCGGGCCTCACGCTCCGCGAGGCGGAGGCCAAGGTCCGCGAGTCGCTGCGATTGTATGTCCGCGGGAAAGGGCTCGTGTTCACGCTATATCGCCCGCGGCGCTTCCGGCTCCAAGTATTGGGCGAGGTGGAATCTCCTGGCGTTGTGACCCTGACCGCCCCCGTGCGCGCGTCGGAGGCGATCGCGGCCGCCGGGGGCATTGCCCCGGGGGGTGCCAGGCGCGGGATCGTCGTGCGTCGCGGCGCCGATTCGCTCCGCGTGGATCTCGTTCGTTACGGCACCGCGGGAGATCTTTCGGGCAACCCGCTCGTGTTCGAGACCGACGTGATCTTTGTTCCCGCGTCGGGCCGGCGGGTACAGATCTTGGGCGCCGTGCCGCACCAAGGTCGGTACGACCTGGTTCCCGGAGACCGCGTGAGCGATCTGGTCGCGCTTGCCGGCGGCCTCTTCCCGCAAGCTGCCCTCGATCGGGCGGAGCTGGAGCGATTCGATGCCGAGGGAGGAAGGGAGCGCCGGACCATCCCCCTCGCCGGCGCACTGGCCGCCCCGCGCTCGGCCGAGGATCCCGAGCTTCAGGAGCGGGACCGGCTCTTCATTCCGACCCGGGTGCACTACGACGAGGGCGCGGTCGTGGAGGTGGCCGGGGAGGTCGTCCATCCCGGCCTCTATCCGATCCGCGAAGGCGTGGACGGGCTGCGCTCGGTTCTCGAGCGCGCGGGCGGGTTCACCGAATTCGCGGACTTGGGGCGCGCGCGGATCGAGCGGAGTGTAGGTTCCGCCGCGCGGGACACGGCCTTTCTGCGCCTCGCCGGCGAGCACCAGGATCTTCTAACCAACCAGGAGCGCGCCTACGTGAAGGCCCGGGCGCGCGAGCGTGAGGCCGTCTCCGCCGATCTCTCCCGCGTCCTTGCGGCCGCCGGCGATCCTCCGGACGGCGGCAAGCGGGGTGCCGCGGGAGGCGGCGACCTCGCCCTCCTGGACGGTGATCGAATCGTCGTCCCGCGTCGGTACCCATCGGTTTCGGTCCAGGGGGAGGTCCGGTCGCCTGGACTCGTCGCCTACGAGCCGGGGCGGCGGGCCGCCGACTACGTCCGCGCGGCCGGCGGTTTCACCGACCAGGCCAGCAAGAGCCACGTGCGCGTGACCGTTGCCCGCACGGGGCAGCAGATGAAGGCCGGCGAGACGGGCGCCCTTCAGGCCGGCGACACGATCTGGGTGCCGGCGAAGCCTGAGCGCAACATGTGGGCAACCCTGCGCGACATCCTCACGACGGGGGCGCAGATCGCCACCGTCTACCTCGTCATTCATCAAGCCACCAAGTGACGTCCGGCACCCCGATCGAAATCGTTCCGCTATTGAAACGGCGGTGGCGTTTCCTGGCGCTCAATATCGGCGTCGTCACCCTGACCGCGCTCGTGGGAAGCCTCCTGCTTCCGAAATGGTACGCGGCCAAGGCGGTCCTGCTCCCGCCGACGGAAGAGGAGGTCGCGAGCATCAGCTTGTCGCAGGTCCTTCCCCGCGGGCTCGGCGGCATCAAGCTCCCGGGCGCGCCCACGCTCGCCGATGTCTTCGTCTCCGTCTTGAAGAGCCGTTCGGTCGGCGACCGAATTGTCCAGCGGTTCGACCTCGTCCGTCGCTACCGGCAGAAGGACACGGAGAAGGCGCTCCGGGAGCTGCGTAGCCACACTCGGCTCGAGGTCGGCGACGAGGGTACGATCTCGATCACGGTGGAGGATCGGGATCCCAAGACGGCAGCCGCCGTGTCGAACTCCTACGTAGAGGAGCTGGACAATTTCAACCGGCTGACCCGCACGTCAAGCGCGCGACGCACGCGGGCGTTCATCGAGGAACGGCTCGCGGTGGTGGGAAAAGATCTGGCGTCTGCCGAGAATAGCCTCAGCAGCTATCAGCAGCGGAAGAACCTGGCGCTCCTTTCGCCCGAGGCGCGCGGCGAAGCCGAGATCGGCGCGAACATCATGGCGCAGAAACTGGCCCTCGAGGTGAAGCTCAACGTGCTCCGCCAGTCGCTGGTCGAATCGAGCGAGGAGGTTCGGCGCGTGAGGCAGGAGCTGGCCGCGGTCGAGCGGCAGCTCGGCGCGCTGCCGCAGGCGGGGGTCGAGACCATGCGGCTTTGGCGCGACCTCAAGGTCCAGGAGCAGCTCTTCGAGCTATTGACCGCGCAGCTCGAGGAGGCGCGAATCCGCGAAACGCGTGACACGCCCACGGTGCAGGTGCTCGATCCGGCCGTACCGCCGATCCACAAGTCGCGGCCGAAGCGGGTCGGGCCTCGCTCTCGCCGAAGCGCTTTTCCTGGGCGCGGGATTTGCGCTCGACCAGCCGCTTCTCGGGGCGATGGCCGCCGGCGCGCTCGCCTACGCCGTCCTCGCGTATCGGAACCCTGATCTCGCGTGGGCGCTGGTCTGGCTAGCCTTCCCCTTCTCGGTCGAGCTCCACCTTCCCGGTGGAAACGCGATTTATGCCCCGACCGAGCCGATGATCGTCTTAGCGCTTCTCGTGTGGGGACTGCGCATCCTCGCGCGCGAGCCGCTCAGGATCCCGCGCTCCGACCTCCACGCGCCGCTGGCGGTCCTCGCCCTCGCCGCGCTTCTCTCCGTCGCGCTCAGCCGGTACCCGACCCTGGGTCTCAAGGCGTGGATTGCCGGGGCGGGCTACGTGGCCTTCGGCTACATGTATTGCTTCCTGAGGGGCGACGACGCGGCGCGGACGGAACGATGGGTTCCCTGGGTCGTGGGTTCCGGCGTGTTGTGGGGGATCTACGGCACCGTGAGGGTGCTCGTCCAGGGGATTTCCCTTCAACACGCTTACGGCGCGGCCCGCCCCTTCTTCACGGAGCACGGAACGTACAGCGCCTACCTCGCGATGGTCTTCCCCCTCGGCCTGCTGTACACGTTCGAACGCCGTGGGACGGCGCGAATCCTCTACGCGCTGGCGTCGCTCGCGATCGGGCTCGGCCTCGTGTTCTCCTTTACGCGAGCGGCCTGGCTGTCGCTCGTGGTCGTGCTCCCGGTGACGGCGGTTCTCTGGGCGTGGTGGAGGAGGAGCTTGAAACCGTTCGCGGTTCTAGCCGGGTTCGCCGCCGTGGTCATGCTCCTTCTTGCCGGAATCGGGGCAGGGGACCGGATCGCGCGGCATGCGGGATCTATCGGAGAGAAGGAAAACGCTTCGAACCTGGAGCGGCTCAATCGCTGGATGGTGGCCGCGGAGATGACGAAGGATCGACCTTGGTTCGGCGTCGGGTACGGGGCCTACCCGGCCGCCTACCACCTGTATCGTCGCAAAGCGATCCTCACCGAGCTCACGTATCAATACATGGGGGCCCATTCGGAACCGCTCCGGCTCCTATCCGAAACAGGCGTCGTCGGCTTCCTCGCGTCCCTCTGGTTCCTGGCCTCCGCGGCGGTCCTCGGGTTGCGCCTCTTCCTTCGTTCTAGGGACGACCGTGTGCGCCTCCTTGCGCTCGCTCTCCTGGCCGGATTTGGAACGTACGCGATCCACGGAATCTTCAACTCGTACCTCGGGATCGACAAGATCACCATCCCATTTTGGGCGGGACTCGGCGTTCTCGCGGCGCTGGGACGGGAGTTCGATCCCGCCGATGGATCCCCGTCGGGCCGAATTCCCGGCACCGGCACCTAGGCGCATGGGGTCGCGCAGCCCGCACCGAGCCACCCGCGTGCTCGCTGTGGACCATACGGCTGGAGTGGCGCCTTTCCGGAAGAAGTTCGAGG
>WNFK01185952.1_pt1 | contig 47324 bp, 46 predicted proteins | sample 5400281 | NCBI WGS metagenome assembly WNFK01 (sample SAMN13153350, study PRJNA577476) | soil metagenome | isolation source: 20 cm soil on Douglas fir-dominated hillslope | place: USA:California | collected 2013-09-17
GGCCTTGATCGAGGGCACGTCCGCGAACTCCAGCAGGGAGATGTCGGTCTGCTGCCCGCGGAACGCGGCGGTGGCCGCCACCGGATCGATGACGTACTGGATGCGGACCTCGTCCAGGTAGGGCAGCCCCTTCTTGAAGTAGCTGGGGTTCTTGACGAACACCGCCTCCTGCTCGCGCCGGTACTCCTGCATGACGAACGGCCCGGTACCGATCGCGTGCCGCTGCAGGTCGCCGTGCTTCTCCACCACCTCGCGCGCCACGATGACCGTCCAGGGGTTGGCGATGTAGTTGAGAAACGGCGCGTACGGCTCCTTCGTCTTGAAGACCACCGTGTACTTGTCCGGGGTCTGGATGCTGGCCAGCTTGCCCAGGAAGAAGTAGGCGTGCTGGAACTTGCCCGGCTGGTCCGTCATCTGGCGCTCGATGCTGTACTTGACGTCCTCGGACGTGAGCTCACGCCCGTTCACCGGCGGCACGTTGTGGAACCGGACGCCCTGGCGCAGCTTGAACGAGTAGGTGAGATCGTCCTTCTGTTCCCAGCTCTCGGCCAGGTCCGGCAGCATCTTGGTGCCGTCGTGGTTGAACTTCAGGAGGGCGTTGTACGTCTGGTGGATCACCTGCAGCGCGGCGCCCCACGTTTCGAGATGCGGGTCGATGCCGCGGAGGGGCCCGCTCCGCACGACCAGCGTGCCGCCGCGCTTGGCGTCGCCCCGGTCCTGGCCCCACGCGGCGCGGGGAGCCACCGCGGCCAGTCCCGCCCCCAGGGCGCCGGCCTGGAGAAAGCTGCGGCGCGACACGTGCGCGGGCACTCCACCGGTTCCAGGCTTAGCAGGCTTCATGTCGGGTCCCCCTGTGCTTCGTTGACCAGGTCACGCCTACCCCGTGTGGGCTGGCTGGGAGGATGGCCTGTCCGATGATGAGAGTCAAGCGCCGGGGGCTAGTCCACGAACTGGGCCGCGCGCCACTTGAGCGCCGCCCCCAGGCCCTCCTTCTCCCTGATCTCGTCGAACTTCATCCCGACCTCGGTGCGAGCCGCGTAGAGCGGAGCGAGCACGTCGAGCCCGGCGAGGATCGCGTTGCGGAAGCCGGCCGCCTCGGCGCCCCGCCGGGTCGCGAGCTTGGTGGCCGCGAGCGACTCCGGCGAGATCAGCGCCATCCGCCGGGCGAACTTGAGCGTCGCGGCCTGGAGCTGGGCGCGGGGGACGACGCGGTTGACCATCCCGTACGCGAGCGCGGTCTGCGCGTCGATGCTGTCGCCCAGGTAGAGGAGCTCGCGGGCGCGCCGCAGCCCGATCACGAAGGGCATCACGAGGCCGGGGCCGACGTTGGAGAAGCGGATCTCGGGCTCGCCGAAGACCGCGTCGTCGGAAGCGATGGCGAGGTCGCACAGCATCATGAGCTCGCAGCCGCCGCCCAGGCAGTGGCCCTGGACCGAGGCGATCACCGGCTTGTTCATGTCCCACGGCGTCATCTCGAGCCGGATGTCGTCGGTGAGCGACTCGTGCCAGGCCAGCGCGTTGCCCCGCCGCGCCGCGCGGGCCGGGTTGGGCGAGATGTCGTAGCCCGCGCTGAAGCTCCGGCCCTCGGCGCGCAGCACCACCACGCTCGTGCCCGAGTCGGCGTCGGCCGCGCGGAGGCGCTCGATCAGCGCGTGCTTGAGCTCGAGGCTGATCGCGTTGAGCTTGTCGGGACGGTTGATCGTCACGATGCCGATGCGGCCGTCGACGGTGTAGGTCACGATCTCCGATCGGCCCCGGCCGGCCGCGGGCAGTATCCTCCGAGGAGCCGGGCGACGCAACGAGGCCGCGGGGCTAGAATGCCGGGAGCATGAGTGGAGCCGAAGTCCGGGGACGGTGTGCCCCCGCGTTCGAGTCACTGCGCCGGGCCCTCGCCGACAGCATCGATGCCGGCCGCGAAGTGGGCGCCGCGCTCTCCGTCTACGTGGGCCAGGAGTCGGTCGTCGACCTGTGGGCCGGCCACCGGGATGCGGCCAGGACCCGGCCCTGGGACGAGAGCACGATCGTCAACCTCTACTCGGTGGGGAAGGCCGTCACCGCGGTCTGCGCGCTCCGGCTCGTGGAAGATGGCTCGCTCGACCTCGACGCGCCCGTCTCACGCTACTGGCCCGAGTTCGGACAGGGCGGGAAGGATCGGGTCTCCGTTCGCCACCTGTTGACCCACCAGGCGGGATTGCCCGCGGTGTTCCGCGAGCTGCCGCCCGGCGCGGTGTTGCACTGGGAGGTCATGATCGAGGCGCTCGCCGCGCAGGAGCCCTGGTGGAATCCGGGCGACGGGCACGGGTACCACGTCAACACGTACGGGTTTCTCGTCGGCGAGGTGATCCGGAGGGTTACCGGCAGGAAGCCCGGCGTCTACCTGCGCGACGAGATCGGGCGGCCGGCCGGCGTGGACTTCTTCATCGGGTTCGGGCCCGAGCTCGATCCGCGCTGTGCCGACGTCATCCCCGCTCTCCCCGGCCCGGACGCGGCCGAGCGCCGGGCGTGGCTCGAGCTCGACCAGGCCACCCTCACGGGGTTCTCGCGGATGCGCGCGGCCGCCTATCGAAACCCGGCGGATCTCTCGGGGCAGGGGATCGTCAACACGCGCGAGTGGCGGGCCGCCGAGGTCCCGTCGACCAATGGCCACGGCACCGCCCGCGCCATCGCGCGGTTCTACTCGGCGCTCGCGACCGACGGGGCGCTGGACGGGGTGCACATTCTCGCCCCGGGGACCATCGAGGCGGCGATGGCCGAGCACGCGTACGGAGAGGACCTCGTGCTCCAGAGAGCGACGCGCTTCGGGCTGGGATTCCAGCTGGCCATGCCGGCCCGGCCCCTCGGACCGAACCCGCGCGCCTTCGGTCACTTCGGGGCCGGGGGCTCGCTCGGATTCGCCGACCCCGACGCGCACGTCGCGTTCGGATACGCGATGAACCAGGGCCGGGAGGGCTGGCAGCACAAGCACGTCCGCGATCTCATCGATCGCGTGTACGCGGCGCTCTAGCTCACCCTGGCCGCTCCCCGGTCATGACGCGCGAAAGCGATCGGCGGCCCGGGCGCGGGCCTTCGAGGCCTCGACGTCCCGGTCGCGGGGCGGGGCGTTCGTCACGAGCGAATCCAGCAGCCCCCGCGCGACCTGCGTGACCTGGTCCACCGCCCGGTTGAAGGCGGGCTCGTTGGCCCTGGACGGCCGCGTGAATCCGCTCAGCTTCCGGACGAACTGCAGGGCGGACGCGCGGATCTCCTCGTCCGTGGCCGGCGGCGTGAAGTTGTGCAGGGTCTTGATGTTTCGGCACATGAACAATCCTCCGGGGTCGGTCGACATCGTGTCGATCCGCGTCTAGAGTAACAGCGGCTATCCAAATTCTACCGCGGAGGAGCTGCCCATGGCGTCCAAGCAACCACCCCTCAAGCTCGACGGCCCGCTACGCAAGCGGGTGTACGACTCGATCGCCGAGACCATCGGCAACACCCCGCTCGTGCGGCTCAACCGGGTGGCCCAGGAGGCCGGCGCGGTGGCCCGGGTCCTCGTGAAGCTCGAGTATCTCAACCCGGTGCTCAGCGTGAAGGACCGCATCGGGGTCTCGATGATCGAGGCGCTGGAGGCGGAGGGCAAGATCGGTCCCGGCTCGGTGATCATCGAGCCGACCTCCGGCAATACCGGCATCGGCCTCGCGTTCATGTGCGCGGTGCGTGGCTACCGGTGCATCCTGACCATGCCCGAATCGATGTCGATCGAGCGGCGCAAGATGTTCGCCCTGCTCGGCGCGGAGACGGTGCTGACCCCGAAGGAGCAGCGGGTGCAGGGGGCGGTCGACGCGGCGCAGAAGCTCCTCAAGGAGATCCCGAACTCGGTGATGCCGTGGCAGTTCGGCAATCCGGCCAACCCGGCCATTCACCGCCGGACCACCGCGGAGGAGATCTGGAGCGACACCGGCGGCGAGGTGGACTTCCTGGTTTCGGGGGTCGGCACCGGGGGCACGCTGACCGGGTGCGGCGAGGTGATCAAGCCGCGGCGGCCGGCGCTCAAGATCGTCGCGGTCGAGCCCAGGGACAGCGCGGTGCTATCCGGCGGGCCCGCGGGCCCGCACGCGATCCAGGGTATCGGAGCGGGATTCGTGCCGGAGGTTCTCGACGTCAAGCTCATCGACGAGATCATCAAGATCACCAACGAGGACGCGATCGCGACCGCCCGCAAGGTGGCCCGGCAGGAGGGCATCCCGGTGGGGATCTCGTCGGGGGCGATCATCAGCGCGGCGCTGCAGGTGGCCGCGCGCAAGGAGAACCAGGGCAAGACCGTCGTCTGCTTCGCGCCCTCGAACGCGGAGCGCTACATGTCGACCGGGCTGTTCGAGGGGCTGTAGGCCGCCGCTCGGGTCCTCAGGGCGGCGGGGTGCCGTCGGTGGGCGCCCCGCCGGGCTTGAAGGGCGGGTCGTCGTCGGGGGCCACCGCCATGCCGCGGTCGACGTTGGACGAGGTGTACTTCCGCATGCTGAAGCAGCGGTTGCCGTGGCTGGCCGTGTCCCCGTCCTGGAACTTCACCGGTCGTCGCGCGCTGCGCTCGCCTCCACCCGCGGTTCCGGGCTTGTACTTCACCATGAAGTGCAGGTGGGAGAACATGCTGATGCCGACGTTGCCGGCGGCCGCGATCCGGTGGCCGGCGTGGACGTGGAGCGGCTGCGCGTTGACGGCGGCCGGGATGAGGGAGTTGATCTCGGTGATCCCGCCCTTGCGCAGGTGCAGGTACTCGGCGACCGACTCGTCGCGGTGCTCGACGTGGATCTCGTTGGGCGTCTCGTTTCCGTCGCCGAGGATCCGGAACAGCCCGAGGACGCTCATGCCCTTGGCGCCATGCTCGTCCTCCTTCACCAGGACGATGTGCCCTTCCTTGGAGGCCAGGATCGGCGTGCCCAGCGGGAACTCCCAGTCTTGGGCGTACTCCTGGTCTCCCGGGTCGAAGGTGTGGCTGATGAAGCCGCGGAGCCCCTGCACGCAGTAGTGCTCGCCGACGAAGGGCAGGAGGTAGTCCGTCTGGGTGTGCCAGCGCGGGTTCTCGACCTTTCCTTCGTTGGTGAAGGTGTGTGAGAAGAGCCCGCCGAGCGCGCCCGACGCGAAGCCGACCGCCGCGATGAGCACCACCACCATCACCGCCCCGGCCGTCGCCCAGAACCCATGGGGGCTGCCGAGGGAGCCGCCCGCCATGAAGAACAGCATGAGGGCCATCACCGTTCCGAGGATTCCCGCGATGATGATCTCGAGCGGCTTCGAGTTGAAGTACTCGGGCCGCCGCCCGCGGGCGAGAGCCCAGCCGAACCCGATCCAGATCGCCGACGCGGCCCCGAGCCATAACGGGTTCGGCTTCGGGAGGCCGAATCCCATGGTCAGCGCGAGGATGGAGACCGCGAGCATCGCGACATAGCCCGCGAACGCCACCGTCATCACCGGAACCCCCGCGCCCTGGCCGAAGATCACGGTGGTGAGGTACGCCGCGAAGGCCGCGCACCACGCGCCGAGCGCGAGGTTACCGGTCCCGAGCGCGATCGCCATCGTGATCAGGGCGGCCAGCCAGAGCGTGTCGCGCAGGATCATGACCCACGGCTCGTCGTTGCCGAGCCAGAGGATCGGGAGCACGATCCGGCGCGTGCCCGGAGCGCCCCCGGTTTTGGCCGAGTGCTTGCGGTGGCACCGGAGCCCATTGCGCCGCATGATGCGGACGGCATCGGCGGTGGCGCGCTCGGTCACCTCGTGGGGACCGGTCAGCATGTCGGCCGTGATGTCCGGCGGGGGGTTGGGGATCGTCCTCGTCTCGTCGGTGAAGCCGGTCTTCTGGACGGTCACGTTGTAGCTTCCGGGCGTGAGCCCGCTGAAGGTCACCTCGCCGTTGCCGGCGGTGGGCTTGGGCGGCAGGCTCGTCGGCCCGCTGATGCTCACCTCGACGCCGTTGAACGGCCGGTCCGGAGAACGGACCCCGAGGGTGAGATCGGTGTCCCAGCACACGGTCTGCAGATAGACCTTCACCTTCAGGGCGCCGTCGGTGCACTTGTGGCAGACGCCGCCGGGGGGCGCCGCCTCGGTGCCGGGCCGGCTCACCGCTCGGTCGACCGCTTGGCCAGCCGGTCGCGGATGCCCTCCAGCACGGTGCGGCGCTGCGGTGCGACGGCGCCGCGCACCTCCGCCTCATCCTCGGCCCCGAACCCGAGCACGAGCGCTTCGGCCAGCGTCGTCACGTCGCGCCCGGCCTCGAGGCCGAGGGTCGGGCCAAGCGTCCGGGCGCGGACCACGATGCCCTCGACGTCGGCGTCGGCGCGCGCCTGGAGCGGAGCCGGGAATCGCTCGCGGAGCCAGCGCACACAGCGCGCGTCGTACCGAGCGACCGCGTCCTTCGCGAGGACGGCCTCGTGACGCTCCGAGAGGCGAAAGGGATCGGTGGCGCTCGGCGGCCGGACCTCCCTAGCCGCGGCGGGCGGCCGCCGGAGCTCGCGGAAGGTCGGGGTGCCGTCGGGCGCTCGCGCCGCGAGCACGAAGAACGCCTCGACCGGACCGAAGATCCGCGCGCGCTCGACCTCGGTGGACCCCTCCAGCAGCGGTGGGAGCACGCAGGCGTCGTAGAAGCGCAGGTAGTTCCTCGCACCCCGCGGGTCCAGCACGAGCAGCAGGCGGCGGAAGTGGGTCTGGAGCTCCTCGAGGCTGGCGGTCGCGACCACGAACACCGTGCTCTCGAGCATCTCGGCGCCGATGGTGAGCCAGAGCGGAAGGGGTCCGGGCAGCGAGACGCGCGCGATCGAGGGCATCACGTGCCCGAGCGCCTCGTCGGCGCCGACCCGGTAGAGACCCAGGGTGGGGACGGCCAGCTCCCGCAGCATCAGCGAGAGGTTCGGGACGCGGGCGCCGTCGAGCAGCGCGAAGAGGCGCCCGTCGTCCTGGCCGCACAGGTCGGCGAGGACGGCGCGGACGGCATTGGCCGGCGGCGGCTCGCCGGCCGGGGCCTCAGTGATCGGCATACGGGCAGTGCTCCACGAGCGGCGTGCCCTCCTTGGCCGCGGCCTCCAGTGCGATCGACTGGGGCGTGGAAGGGGGCGCGGGGGCCTTGGCGGCCGCGAGCACCGCGGCCTGAAGCTTGCCGACATTCGCCGACGGCATCGAGCTTGCCATCGGCACCCCGGCCGCCGGCGTCCCCATCCAGGGCGTCTCGCCGATGATCACGGTGGGACAGCCGACGGCAATGGGATTCACCGGTCCCATGGCCGCTCCCGGCACCTCGACGACGATGTCCTGGACCCGGCAGGCCATCTGCACGTTGATGAACACATTGATGCTCCCGATGATGACGAAGCCCACCCCGTCGGCCCCGCTGATGCTCGCGGCCGGACAGGCGTGCTGATCGATGATGGTGCGCCACGCGGGGAGCGCGCCGATCAGGGTGTTCGGGCTCCCGGGCCCCGGAAAGAGCGGGCTGCCGTGCGTGGTGAGGTCGCTGACCCGGGCCGCGGGCATTCCTGGCATCGAAGCCTCCTGTGGGCTGCTGGCGGTATTCTACCGCACTGGCCGGCCGGTAGATTCGTCACGCATGGGGCCGCCGGCTTGCGTATGACCCGCATGTGGATCGTCAGGCTCGCGCTTCGCGGGCCCGATACGTTCGTCGTGGTGGCCGTCCTCATCGTGGTCCGTGGTTTCGTTCGATGTCCGCATGCCCACCGACATCTTCCCCGACGTGGATATCCGGGTGGCCAGCGTGGTGTGGTCGTTCACCGGCATCTCCCCGGAAGACATCGAGCGGCGGGTGCTGCGGCCGACCGAGCGCGCGCTCACCGGGAGCGTCAACGACATCGAGCACATGGAGTCGCAGGCCATGGTCGGGGTCGGGCCGCGAAGATCGAGGCCGTCGACGACCCGCGACCGTGAGGCCCTCACGCCGCCGACCGACGAGCATCCGGCGCCGTCCAACGAATACGCGGGGTTAGAGGTCCATCTCTCAGATCGTCAAAGTGTCACCGCCGATGCCGCGGTCATGTAGAGTGGGGGCAACCAGAAGGGAGTGCGATGGCTCAAAAAAGGCCGGGGATGTACCGCGGCGACCGCCGCCGCAAGGAAGATCAGCGCAAGGCCAAGCAGGACGCGAAGCGGGCGCGGAAGGCGGAGCGTCGCGAGAGCGGCACCAGCGGTCCCGAGATCGAGGCGGCCGGGGTGAACGGCCAGAGCTCGAAGGAGTTCGTCTGGTTCTCGCCGAGCAAGGGGCGGACCCTGACCACGACCACGGCCGCGACGCCGAGCATCGATGGCGTCGACGACTGGACGCTCGTCAGTGATCCGCGACTGAACCCCGACGCCGCCTAGGCCACGCGGGTCGCGCGGACCAGGGCGTCGATCGCTTCGCGCGCGGCGCCCGGGTCGTCGACGGTCCGGCGCACGCGCTCGGCCTTCTCGATCCGGAGGTCGCCGATCTCCGCGACCACGTCGTCCGGTGTGAAGAGGACGTCGGCCTGCGTCGGGCCGCCCCAGCCCTCGGTGAGGTTCAGCAGGTCGTGGCCCAGGACCAGGAGCGTGCCGCCGGGTCGCACCGCGTCCGCCGCGCGCGCCAGGGCGGTCCGCCGCTCGCCGGCCGGCAGCTGCAGGTAGAGGACGCAAACCAGGTCGTACGCGCACGCCGGCGGCGTCCAGGCCAGCACGTCCGCCTCGACCCACTCGACCGAGACCCGGCGCTCGGCTTCCAGGCCGCGCGCCATCCGGAGCGCGACCCCAGAGAAATCCACCGCGGTCACACGCCACCCCTGCCCGGCGAGCCAGACCGCGTTCCGGCCCGCGCCGCACGCGAGGTCCAGCGCCGCGCCCGGGCGCAGGCCGGCGACCTCGTCGACCACGAAGCGGCTGGGGGCGGTGCTGGCGTGGACCCGCTCCTCGCCGGCCCAGCGCCGGTTCCAGCGCTCTCGCGAGGGGTCGGAGGCGGTGATCACTCGCACTTCTTGAGCAGGATGGACCAGAACTTCGCCGGGCGCTTCCCCTCGTTGCGGGCCAGGTGAGCCGAGGCCTCGGGCAGCCAGTGCGCGGTCCGGGGGTGCAGCGCCTCGCGCTTGCCCTGCGCGTACAGCGCCAGCTCGCCTTCCTGGACGATGGTGATCTCGGGGCCCTCGTTCAGGTGCAGGTCCGAGTCGGCGCCCGGCAGGTAGGTCATCAGGACGATCCGCACCGATTCGTTGTTGAGCAGCTCCTGCTCGCTGACCTTCGCCTCCGGCGGGTGCGCCATCGTCGCCCGTCCGATGAACACCCCCAGCACGACCAGCGCACCGCAGAGCACCAGCTTCGACGTCATCCCATGGCTCCTTTGCCGCCGATCCTACCAGAAGATCAGGAGCACGGACGCGGCGAGGAGCGCGCCCATCGTCACGTTGAAGATCCGCCGGGCGCGCTCGCCGCGCAGGACGCGCTGCAGGACGGCCCCGAACGCGAGCCAGGGCAGGCAGCTCGGCAGCGACGCGAGGACGAACGTGACTCCGAAGGCGGCGGACTGGGTCAGCGCGCTGCTCGCCCCGTCCTGGAGGAAGGTCGCGGCGGCGCTGGCGCACACCAGCCAGGACTTCGGGTTGATCCACTGGAAGGCCGCCGCGCCGAGGAACCCGACCGGCGGGCGGTGCTCCGGCGCGCCGGCGCGGCCCGAGGTCGCGATCTTCCAGGCGAGCCAGACCAGCACCACCGCGCCGCACCACTTGACGCCCTCCAGCACGGCGGGGTGGTGGAGGATCACGCTGCCGAGGCCGAAGGCCACGACGAACATCATCACCCCCATGCCGAGGCTCACCCCGAGCAGGCAGGGCAGACCGCGGAGCACGCCCACGTTCGCCCCGGTCGCGGTCAGCAGCGCGTTGCTGGGGCCGGGCGTGCCGGCGGCGGCGACCGAGAAGAGGAAGAAGGCGAGGGCCTGCTCGAGGGTCATTTGCGCCGGGCGTCACGGTGCGGGTAGATTCGCGGCATGGCACGGAGAGTAGGCCGATCGGCCGGCGAGGGTCTTGAACGTTCGTGCGGCGCGGGCGACTGGGTGCGCGGCCGCGCCCCGGTGGGAGGCGTCGAGCTGCTCCGGGCCTGGTTCGGCGGGCCCGCCTACGCGCGGCATCGCCACGACACCTACGCGATCGGCGTCACCGAGGCCGGCGTCCAGGTGTTCGACTATCGCGGGCGCGTCGAGCGCAGCCGGCCGGGCCAGGTCGTGGTGCTCCACCCGGACGAGGCGCACGACGGGCGTCCCGGCGACGAGGCCGGGTTCGGCTACCGGATCGTCTACGTCGAGCCGGCCCGCATCGCGGCGGCGGTGCGGACGATCCGGGGCGGCCCCGCGTGCCTGCCGTTCGCGCGCGAGCCGGTGACGCGGAACCCGACGCTCGCCCGCGCGGTCGCGGCCGCGTTCCGTACCGCCCCCGAGCCGCTCGCGCTCGACGCACTCGTCCTGCGCCTCGCCGAAGGCCTGATCGAGAGCGACGAGGCCCGGCCGGCCGCCGCGCCCCGTCGCGTCGACCAGGCGGCGCTCGACCGGGCCCGCGCGTTCCTCGACGGCCGGTGCGCCATCGTGCGCTCGAGCGAGCTCGAGGCGGTCAGCGGCCTGAGCCGCTACGAGCTCGCCCGCCAGTTCCGGGTCCGCTACGGGACCAGTCCGTACCGCTACTCCCTCATGCGCCGGCTCGACGTCGCACGAAGTGGACTGCGCGAGGGGACGCCGCTGGCCGAGGTCGCGCTGGCCGCGGGCTTCGCCGACCAGGCGCACTTCACCCGGATGTTCCGGTCCGCCTACGGGATGACGCCCGGCCGCTACGCCCGCCTGGGCCGGGGATGAGGCCCTAGCGCGACTCTCGGGGATCCGCGGCGTCCGTGTGGTCGGTGGGCTGGGGCGTCGCGCTCAGCACCGTGACGCCGCCGGGCGCCTCGAAGCGGTGCCAGTGCCCTTGCGGGACGACGATCAGCATCCCCGCGTAGAGCTCGAACGCGCGGGGGCCCTCGTCCGTCATGATCGTGAGCGTCGCGGCGCCGTCCAGGACGTGCACGAGCTCGTCCCCCTTGCCGTGCCGCTCCCACGGCGTCTCCCCCGAGAAGCGGCCCGCGAAGATGCTGCCGTCGCGGAACGGAGCCAGCACCGCGAACGCGGCCTTCACCTGGTCGGCGGGAGTGCGGGTGCCGCGCCCGCTCAGGGCGGGAAGCCCGGCCAGCTCGGCCTTGATATCGACCGCCCGGATCATGCTCAGGTCTGCAGATCGCCGACGGCACCGGCCAGCGCTTCCAGCTCGGCGCGCCACGATTTCGGCGTGACGAGCGGCCGCACCACGAACTTCGAGAAGCCGACCGCGATGAACTGCTCGAGGAGCTTGCGCAGCGCGGGCAGCCCCACCGGGGTCAGCTCGACCGAGCGGGGCCGTCGCGCCGCCATCGCGCGCGCGGTCGCCGGGTCGATCGGCGCGGTGGCGTAGCCGACGCTCATCCCGAAGTGCTCCCCGCTGATCGAGCGGCCGGCGCGCGCCGCCGCGGCCTCGATCACCACCCGTCCCGCCTCCGCTTCCTCGGGCGTGCACAGCGACGGGAGCCAGCCATCCGATAGCCGGCCGCAGCGCTCGAGCGCGGCCGGCACCGTGCCCCCCAGCCACACCTCGAGCGGCTGCTGCACGGGCAGGGGGGAGAGCTTGACGTCTCGGAGAATGCCGGCCGATCCTTCGTGGCTGACCGTCTCGCCCGCCCAGAGGCGCCGCAGGAGCGGGAGGGCCTCGTCGATGAAGGCGCCGCGCTGCTTGGGCTCGACCCCGATGGCCTCGCGCTCCGGCGCGAAGGTGAGCCCGGGCACGAGCGTCACCAGCAGGCGTCCGCGCGACAGCCGGTCGAGGCTCGCGAGCTGCTTGGCGAGCCGCAGGACGTTGCGCCCCGGCAGGAGCATGGTGGTCCCGACCTTCAGCCGCGGGTTGCTCGCGGCGGCCCACGCGAGGCCCACCACCGGATCCATCACCGGCCCGGTCAGCACCTCGGAGAGCCAGAGCGAATCGAAGCCGAACTCGTCGAGGCCGGCGACCAGCTCGGCCATCGCCTCCGTGGAGGCGGTCGCGCCCGCGGAGCCCACCCCGATGCGGATCTTCATGGCGGCGATTCTACCGCGTCCGGCCACGGCCGTGTCGTATCGTTCTGGCTGTGATCGTGCACCTGGTCGACGGCACCTACGAGCTCTTCCGCTACTTCCTCTCGCCGGGCGCGGTCTTCGATCGGAGCGCGCCGCCGGAGCTGCGGGCGGTGCGGGGCGTCGTCGCGTCGATCCTGGGCATGCTCGAGGGCGGCGCCACGCATCTCGGCGTGGCCACCGATCACGTCATCGAGTCGTTCCGGAACGCGCTCTGGCCGGGCTACAAGACGGGCGAGGGGATCGACCCCGAGCTCTACGCCCAGTTCGGGCCGCTCGAGGAGGCGCTCGGCGCGCTGGGGGTGGTGGTCTGGCCCATGGTCGAGTTCGAGGCCGACGACGCGCTGGCCGCGGCGGCGTCGGTCGCGGCGGCGGACGCGCGGGTGGAGCAGGTCGTCATTTGCACGCCCGACAAGGATCTGGCGCAGTGTGTGCGGGGCGCCCGGATCGTCCAGCTCGATCGGCGCCGGGGCGAGGTGCGCGACGAGGCGGGCGTGCAGCAGAAGTTCGGCGTGCCGCCCGCGTCCATCCCGGACTGGCTCGCGCTCGTGGGAGACAGCGCCGACGGCTTCCCCGGGCTGCCCGGCTGGGGGGCGCGGTCCGCCGCGGCCGTGCTCGCGCGCTACCGCCATCTCGAGCAGATTCCGCGGCACGCCGCCGACTGGGACGTGTCGGTGCGCGGCGCCGCGCGCCTGGCCGCGACGCTCGCCGAGGAGGGCGAGGGCGCCCGGCTCTTCCGGACGCTCGCCACCCTGCGCGCGGATGCGCCGATCAGCGCCGACGTGGACGCGCTGCGGTGGGTCGGGCCGCGCCCGGGGTTCGCGGCCTGGTCGGAGCGGCTCGGCCCGCCGTCACTCCAGGATCGCGCGGCGGCGCTGGCGGCCGCGCGGGCGTCCGATGATCTCCGGCGCGAGAGCACGGGATTGCATTGATCGCGCCGGGATCGAGACCGGCGCGCCTCGCCGCCCTCCGCCACCGCGACTTCCGGCTCTTCTGGAGCGGGCAGCTCGTCTCCCTGATCGGGACGTGGATGCAGAGCGTCGGGCAGGCGTGGCTCGTCCTCGAGCTCACCGGGTCGCCGTTTCAGCTCGGGCTGGTGACCGCGCTCCAGTTCACGCCGATCCTGCTCCTCTCCCCGGTCGGGGGCGCGCTGAGCGACCGCTTCCCCAAGCGGCGCATCATCCTGCTGACCCAGGCCGCGATGATGGCGCAGGCGTTCGTGCTGGCCGGGCTGGTCTGGAGCGGACAGGTGCGGTACTGGCACGTCGCGGTGCTGGCCGCGATCTACGGCGTCGGCCGCGCCATCGACATCCCGGCGCGCCAGTCCTACATCACGGATCTCGTGGGCCGTCCCGACCTGCCCAATGCGGTCGCGCTCAACTCGCTGGTCTTCAACGGCGCCCGCATCGTCGGGCCCGCGGTCGCCGGCCTGCTCATCGCGCGGTTCGGGGTGGCGCCCGCGTTCCTGCTCAACGGGCTGAGCTTCGTCGCGGTGCTGGGCGCGCTCCTCGCCACCCGCACGCCCGGGAACCCGGACCCGGCCGGGCGGCTCGGCATCCGCGAGGGAGTGTGGGGCGCGCTCGCCTACACGGCGCGGACGCCGTCCACCGCCTTCACCCTCGCGCTGCTCGTGGTGGTCAGCGTGCTCGTGCTCAACTTCAACGTGGTGGTGCCGCTGGTCGCGAAGGACGTGCTGCACGAGGGCGCGCACGGTTTCGGGCTGCTCATGTCGTCGCTCGGCGCGGGCGCGGTGATGGCGGGGATCGGGTTGACGCTGCTGCGACGGGGCCGGCCCCCGCTCTGGTCCCTGGCCGCCTCCGCGGCGATCCTGAGCGCGGGCACCACGTCGCTCGCCCTGGTCGGCCACTTCGGGACCGCGGCGGCGCTGCTCGTCGCGCTCGGCTGCGTCCAGATCCTGTTCTCGACGGGCTGCAACACCACGCTCCAGCTCGAGACGCCGGACGCGCTCCGCGGGCGGGTGATGGGCCTCTACGCCCTCGCCAACGCGGGCATGACTCCCTTCGGATCGCTCCTGATGGGTAGCCTCGCCGAGCGCCTGGGCGTGCGCGCGGCCTGCGCGCTGGGCGGCGGGAGCGGGCTGGTGGCGGTGGTCGCGCTCGTGCTGATCGCTCGCCGGGCGGGCCTGGCCTGGTCGCCGCGCCGCGAGCGGTAGCCGCTCAGTCGGGGATGCACGCGGTGACGGTGATCTCCACGAGCAGCTCGGGCGCGTTCAGCGAGGCGACCGTGACGGTGGTGCGCGCCGGCTTGTCGGCCGGGAAGTACTTCGCATACTCCTCGTTGTAGGCGGCCAGGTCCTCACGGCGGATCAGGTGGGTCATCGCGGTGAGCACGTTGTCGAGCGACGTCCCCGCGGCGGCGAGGACGACCTTGATCCGCTCGAGCGTGTTGCGGGTCTGCTCGCGGATGTCCCGGCCGAGCTCGCCGGTGACCGGGTGCCGGCCGGTCTGGCCGGCCACGAAGACGAGGTTCCCGAAGCGGGTCGCGGGCGAGAGGTTCGGATTGGCGTTCGCCAGCGTGGCCCGGACGATCTCCTTCTTCATGGCGCGGCTCACCGCTTCGGCCCGATGACGCCGCCGGCGCGCAGCGTCTCGATCTCGGCGGTGTCGAGGCCCAGGAGGTCGCGCAGCACGGTCTCGGTGTGCTCGCCGAGGAGCGGGGCGGGCGTGCGCACCGAGCCCGGCGTCTCGGAGAGCCGCACCGGCGCGCCGACCATGCGGACCGTACCGGCGCGCGGATGCGCCATCTCCACGAGGGCCCCGCGGGCCTTCACCTGCGGGTGCTCCACCACCTGCGGGATCGTGTTGATGGCGCCCATCGGGATGCCCTGCGCGAGCAGCCGCGGCTCCCATTCCTCGTAGGTCCGGGTGAGGAACGCCTCCTGCAGCCGCGGGATGAGGGTGTCGCGGTTCCGCGCCCGCTCGGCGTTGGTGCGGTAGCGGGGATCGTCGGTCAGCTCGGGACAGCCGATGGCGGGGCAGAACACCTTCCACAGCTTCTCGCTACCGACCGCCAGGGCCAGGTCGCGGGTCTTGGTGCGGAAGGTCTGGTAGGGCAGCAGCGCCTTGTACGCGGTGCCCATCGGGGCCGGGAGCTCGCCGTCGGCGAAGTAGGCCCCGATCATGCTGCCGAGCAGCGAGAGCTGGCCTTCCAGCATGGACACGTCGATGGCCTGCCCGCGCCCGGTCCGCTCCTTCACGCGCAAGGCCAGTACGATGCCGAAGGCCGCGTACATCCCCGCGGTCATGTCGGCGATGGAGACGCCGCAGCGCACCCCGTGCCCGCCCGCCTCGCCGGTGGTGCTGATCATCCCGCTCTCGGATTGAACGATCAGGTCGAGCGCGGCGCGGTCGCGATAGGGGCCGTCCTGGCCGAACCCGGAGACCGAGCAGTAGATGATGCCGGGGTTCCGCTCGCGCGCGGCCTCGTAGCCCAGCCCGAGCCGGGCGAGGGCGCCCACGCGGTAGTTCTCGAGCACCACGTCGCATTTGCCTACCAGTTGAAAGAAGAGACCCTTTCCCTCGGGGTGCTTGAGATCGATCTCGATGCCCTTCTTGTTGCGATGCAGGCTCACGAAGTAAGAGGTCTCGCCGCCGGGCAGGGGCGGGCCCCACGCGCGCGCGATGTCGCCGGCGCCGCGCGGCTCGAGCTTGATGACCTCGGCGCCGAAGTCGGCCAGCATGGTGGAGCAGAAGGGCCCGGCCAGGGCGTGGCTCAGGTCGAGCACCGTCACGTCTTCGAGCGGCATGCGCATCGGGCGGCCTCCGGGGACGGCGAGAGTGAGGCGATCCTGCCAGATCGTGCCGGGGCGGTCAAACCGCCGGCCGCGCCCTCAGTCCCGCAGCTCGGCGAGGCGGCGCTCGAGAAAGCGCCGCTGCGGCTCCTGGCGGGTGAGGCCGAGCGCGCGCTCGTAGGACGCGCGCGCGTCGCCGGTCTTGCCGAGCCGGCGGCACAGCTCCGCCCGCGCCGAGTGGGCGAGCGGATAGTCGGTGAGATCGCCGCGCGACAGGATCGCGTCGATCAGGGCCAGCCCGGCGGCGGGGCCGTCGCGCATCGCCACCGCGGCGGCCCGGTTCAGCTCGACCACCGGCGACGGCTCGGCCCGCACCAGCACGTCGTAGAGCCCGACGATCTGGCCCCAGTCGGTCGCGGCGGCCGCGGGGGCCTCCGCGTGCACCGCCGCGATCGCGGCCTGGAGCGTGTATGGACCGATGCGGCGCGAGGCGAGCGCCCGCTCCACCAGCGCGGTGCCCTGCCCGATCTGCGCGCGGCTCCAGAGGGAGCGGTCCTGGTCGTCCAGCAGGATCAGCTCGCCGGTGGGCGAGGTGCGCGCGGGGCGGCGCGACTCGTGCAGGAGCATGAGCGCGAGCAGGCCCATCGCCTCCGGCTCGGGCAGGAGCTCGACGAGCAGGTGCCCGAGGCGGATCGCCTCGCCGGAGAGGTCGGCGCGGGTCAGCGACTCCCCGGAGGAAGCGGAGTACCCCTCGTTGAACACCAGGTAGATGACGTGGAGCACGGTGTCGAGGCGATCCGGCAGCTCGGCCAGGGCCGGCACCTCGTAGGGGATGTGCGCGTCGCGGATCTTGGCCTTGGCGCGCACGATGCGCTGGGCGAGCGTCGGGGGAGCGGTGAGGAAGGCGCGCGCGATCTCCTCGGTCGTGAGACCGCAGACCTCGCGGAGCGTCAGCGCGACCTGGGCGTCGGCCGGCAGGGCCGGATGGCAGCACGTGAAGATCAGGCGGAGCCGGTCGTCCACGATGTCCTCGCCTTCCCCCGGCCGCGGGCCGGCAGTCTCCGCCTCGAGCCGCTCGGCGAGCTCCGCCTGGGAGGCGTCGAACCGCGCGCGCCGGCGCATGGCGTCGATGGCCTTGAAGCGGCCGGTGGACACCAGCCAGGCCCGGGGGCTGGCCGGCGGGCCCTCGCGCGGCCACTGCTCGACCGCGGCCGCGAAGGCCTCGTGCATCGCCTCCTCGGCGAGCTCGAAGTCGCCGAGCAGGCGGATGAGGGTGGCGAGGACGCGGCGCGAATCCGAGCGGTAGACCGCCTCCACCGCCTCGCGGGCGGAGTCGTCGGCCGTGGGTAGGCTCATGGCGGGTCGGAGCCGCGGCTAGGAGTGCCGCAGCTCCTGGACCGGACGCACCTCGATGATCCCGAGACGGGCCGGCGGGAATCGTGAGGCCACTTCACACGCCTCGTCGATGTCCTTGGCCTCGATCAGGAAGAACCCGCCGAGCTGCTCCTTGGTCTCGACGAAGGGGCCATCGGTGACGGTCGCCTTGCCGCCGCGCACCCGGATGGTGCGGGCGGTCCGCGCGCGCTGCAGCGCGTTCGACACGATATAGTGGCCGCTCCGGCGGATCTCGTCGTCGTAGCCGAGGGCGGAATCGACCAGGGTCTGCATCTCGCCCTCGGGCATCGAATCGAGGATATTCTCGTCGTGGAAGATCATGAACAGGAACTTCATCGCGTGAGCTCCTTGATGGGCCGTACCTCGATGGTGCCCCGGCGCCCCATCGGGATCTTGGCGGCCACCTGGATGGCATCGTTCAGGTCCCGCGCCTCGATCAGGATGAACCCGCCGAGCTGCTCCTTCGTCTCGGCGAAGGGGCCGTCGGTGGTGGACAGCTTGCCGTTCCGGACCCGGATGGTCGTGGCCGTCTCGACCGGCTGCAGCGCGTGGGCGGCGAGGAGATGACCGCTCCTCCGGAGGCCCTCGTCGTACGCGAGGCTCTCCTCGGTGCAGGTGTCGGCCTCCTTCTTGGACAGGGCGTTCATGTCGTTCTCCACAAGATAGACCAGGCAGATGTACTTCATAGCCCCTCCTCGCGATGGGATGGCGGCGGACACCAGATGGTCGCTCGGAGGTCTCGGGAATCGACACGATGCCGGTGTTTTCCGCGCTTGTCGATCCCGGGCCCGCCGGTTCGACCATCGCGTGAGGGTTGTCCGAGGGATACCAACCAGGAGGGTCTGATGATCAAGGGCTTGAGGGCCGTGTCCATCTGGAGCGCGGATCTGAACAACCTGTTGCCGTTCTACCGTGACGTGCTGGGCCTCAAGGTGGCCATCGAGTCCCCGCGCTTCGTGGTCCTGGGCGAGCCCGGAGGGCCAACGATCGGGCTGGGCACCCACGACCGAGTCCGCGGCCCCAATACCGATCCCGCCCGCCACCTGGTGGGCCTGGCGACCGACGATCTCGTGGCGGACTGGAAGCGCCTCCAGGCCGCCGGGGTCGAGTTCGTCGAGGAACCCACCGATTACGACACCGTGTCGATCGCGACCCTGAAGGACCCGGAGGGCAACCTGGTCCAGCTCCTGCAGCCGGCCCGTGATAGGCTCCCGGGAGCGCGATGAAGATCTTCTACGGCTGGGTGATCGTGGCGTGCGGCATCGTGATGACGTGCATCGGGATCGGCTCGATGCTCTCACTCGGGGTGTTTCTCCAGCCCATGTCCGAGGCGATGGGCTGGTCCCGCACCGGCATCTCGCTGGCCGCACTGCTGAACTTCCTCTGCATGGGCGTGGGCTCGTTCTTCTGGGGGGCGCTCTCCGACCGGTTCGGGACGCGGGTGGTGGTGCTCGCGGGCGGCATCGTGCTGGGCGGAGGTTTGGTGGCCGCGAGCCAGGCGGCGACGCTCGGCCAGTTCCAGCTCCTGTTCGGGGTGGTGGTGGGGGTCGCGGCCGGGAGCTTCTACGCGCCGATGACCGCGACGACCACCCGCTGGTTTGTCGAGCACCGGAGCCTCGCGGTCGCGCTGGTCTCGGCGGGGCTCGGCCTCGGCTCGATGACGGTGGCGCCGCTCGCGGGCTGGATCATCGCGACCTACGGCTGGCGCGTGGCGATGCTGACGATCGGGGACCTCGCGTGGCTCCTCCTCATTCCCGCCGCGCTGCTCGTGCGTAACCCGCCCGCGGCCGCGCCCGCCCCGACTCCCGCGCCCGGCGCGGTGGCGGCCCGCGAGTTCACGGTGGCGGAGGCGCTGCGCACCCCGCAGTTCGCGGCCATCGCGCTCACCCACTTCGCGTGCTGCGCGGCGCACTCCGGCCCGATCTTCCACATGGTGACGAACGCGATCGACCACGGGGTGTCCGCGATGGCCGCCACCACCGTGCTCAGCGCGGCGGGCCTGGCCTCGCTGAGCGGCCGCGTGATCTGCGGGCTGCTGGCCGACCGGCTGGGGGCCAAGCAGGTGCTGATCGTGGGGCTCGCCATCCAGGCCGTCGCGGTGAGCCTCTACCTCGTCACGCGTGAGCTGGCCGGCTTCTACGCGCTCGCCCTCATGTTCGGCCTCGCCTACGGCGGCGTGATGCCACTCTACGCGATCGTGGTGCGCGAGTACTTCGGCGCCCGGATCATGGGCGCCACCTTTGGCGCGGTCGCCTTCGCCTCCACCCTGGGCATGGCCCTCGGGCCGTGGCTCGGCGGCGTGCTCTACGATTCGTTCGGGAGCTACTCCTGGCTCTTCATCGGCTCGTTCGGCATCGGTCTGGGGGCGGTGGCCATCGCGTTCGCGTTCCGGCCCCCGTCGCCCTTCCGGGTCGCGGTGCCGAGCGTGGCGCACTGAGAGGTATCCGGGGGCCATGCGCTACATGCTGCTGATGTACCGGGACGAGGCGTGGTGGGACGCGAAGCCCGAGGCGGAGCGCACCGCCATCCGCCAGCTCGCGGTGGAGGCGGCGGACGGGCTGCGCAAGCGCGGGGTCTACGTGGGCGGCAACCCGCTGCTCCCGACCCACACCGCGACCACGGTGCGGATGCGGAGCGGCAAGGCGGTCACCACGGACGGGCCGTTCGCCGAGACCAAGGAGCAGCTCGGGGGCTACGACGTCGTGGACGTGCCGAGCCTGGACGAGGTGCTCGCGATCGCGGCCGAGCATCCGCTGCTGCGAGTGGGCGGCCACTCGATCGAGGTGCGGCCCATCCGCGACATGCCGCCGCGGGCCACCGAGTAGACCGCGGAGGAGACGACCGCATGGCGTCGACCGGCCATCCCCTGGACCCGCTGAGCGCGGCGGAGGTCGAGCGCGCGTGGGAGATCGTGCGCACGGAGCGGGCGCTGGGGCCGCGGGTCCGGGCCATCTTCATCATGCTGCACGAGCCGGCCAAGAAGGTCGTGCTCGCGCACCGGCCGGGCGACGCGGTGGAGCGGGCCGCCTTCGTGGTGCTCATCGACTCCGGGCCCGGCAAGACGTACGAGGCGGTCGTGTCGCTCTCCGCAGCCCGCGTGGTGTCGTGGGAGCACGTGCCCGGCGCTCAGCCCGCCATCGTGCAGGACGAGTTCGTGGATTGCGAGGCGGCGGTCCGCGCCGACCCGCGCTGGCAGGAGGCGCTGCGCCGGCGCGGGGTCATCGATTTCAGCCTCGCCATGGTGGACTCCTGGTCGGCGGGCAACTTCGGCTTCCCGGAGGACGAGGGCCGGCGCCTGGTGCGCGCGCTCACCTGGATCCGCCGCCACGCGCAGGACAACGGCTACGCCCGACCGGTGGCCAACCTGCTCACCGTGGTGGACCTGAACGCGATGGAGGTCCTCGCGGTGGAGGACGGCGGCATCGTCCCGCTGCCGCCCGAGGACGCCAACTACTCGCCGGAGGCCGCGGGCACGCGCGCCGGGCTCAAGCCGGTCGAGATCCGCCAGCCGGACGGGCCGAGCTTCGAGCTCGCGGGCCACGAGCTTCGCTGGCAACGGTGGCGCATGCGCATCGGCTTCACGCCCCGCGAGGGCCTCGTGCTCCACACCGTCGGGTACGAGGACCAGGGGCGCGAGCGGCCGGTCCTCTACCGCGCCTCGATCGCGGACATGGTGGTGCCCTACGGCGACCCGCGCCCGACCTACTTCCACCGCAACGCCTTCGACGTGGGGGAGTACGGCATCGGCACGCTCGCCAATTCCCTCGAGAACGGCTGCGATTGCCTGGGCGAGATCCGCTATCTCGACGCGGTGGTCAACGACGGGCGCGGCCGCCCGGTGACGCTGGCCAACGCGATCTGTGTCCACGAGGAGGACGCGGGCATCCTGTGGAAGCACGTCGACTGGCGGCTCGGCACGACCGAGGTGCGCCGCTCGCGCCGCCTGGTGGTGTCGTCGATCTCCACGGTGGGCAACTACGAGTACGGCTTCTACTGGTACTTCTACCTGGACGGCACGATCCAGCTGGAAGTCAAGCTGACCGGCGTTATCTCCAACGGCGCCGAGCCGGCGGGGAGCACGCCGCGGTGGGGCGAGATGGTCGCCCCCGGCGTCTACGGGCCCATCCACCAGCACTTCTTCAACGCGCGGCTGGACATGATGGTGGACGGGCCCGACAACTCGGTCTACGAGATCAACACCGTCGCGGACGCGGCCGGGCCCGAGAACCCGCACCACAACGCCTTCCACGCCGAGGCCACGCTGCTCGCCTCGGAGGCCCGGGCCCAGCGGCTCCTCGATCCGCTCGCCGGGCGCTTCTGGAAGGTCGTGAATCCCTCGGTGCGGAACCGCCTGGGCGAGCCGGTCGGCTACAAGCTGATGCCGGGCGAGAACGTGCGCCCGTTCGCGGGGCCCGAGGCCTCCGTCACCAAGCGCGCCGCCTTCATGACCCGGCACCTCTGGGTCACGCGCCACGATCCGCGCGAGCGCTATGCGGCCGGCGAGTATCCGAACCAGCACCCGGGCGGCGCCGGTCTGCCCACCTACGTGCGGGACGACGCGCCGCTCGAGAATACCGACGTCGTGCTCTGGTACACCTTCGGGGCCCACCACATCGTCCGTCCCGAGGACTGGCCGGTGATGCCGGTGACCACGATCGGCTTCATGCTCAAGCCCGCCGGCTTCTTCGATCGCAACCCGGCGCTCGACGTGCCGCGCCCGATGCCGCACGGGGAGTGCTGCGCGCCCGACCGCTAGTCAGCGGGCGCGGACGATCTCGGCCGCGAAGGCCTCGAGCGCCTCCCAGTCGTAGGGGCCCTCCCGGAGGGCGATGCACAGGCGCGTGCAGCCGAGCGCGCGGAACTGCTCCACCATCTCCCGCGCGTCCTTGACGGTTCCCCGGAGGTAGCCGGTGCGGTCGACGCGATCGGGGCTCCCGCCCCAGTGCCGGCGGAAGATCTCATCAGCGCGCGCGGCCCCGCGCGCGTCCGCCCCGAGGTAGAAGCCGAGGTTCACGGTTCGCATGATCGTTTTCGGATCACGTCCCTCGGTCTCGCACCATCGGTCGAGCACCCGACTCTTGTGCGTCCAGTCCTCCGGGCCGATGTAGGCGCCGTTCCACCCGTCCGCGTACTTCGCGGCGGCGCGCAGGGTGCGCTTCTCGCCGCGCCCGCCGATCCAGATGGGGATGCGGGGCTGGACCGGCTTCGGGTTATTGGGAGCGTCCACCATGCGGAAGTGCGCGCCCTCGAAGGTGACGCGACGCTGCTCGGGGTCGAGGAGCTGCCGCATGATCTGCGCGTATTCCTCGAGCATGTCCTCGCGCGGCCCGATCGAGGGGAACGGGTACCCGTAGGCCTTGGCTTCGACGTCGTGCCAGCCCGCGCCGAGCCCGCAGTCCACCCGGCCGTTGGAGAGATGGTCGATCGTGGTGAGCGACTTGGCGAGCAGCCCCGGGTTCCGGTAGGCGACGCAGTAGACGCCGCTGCCGAGGCGGATCCGCCGCGTGTCCATGGCCGCGGCGGTGAGCGTGGCGATCGCCTCGTAGCAGTCGAGGTCGCCCCCGCGCGGCGGCGACTCCTGGAAGTGGTCGGAGACCGAGAACCAGTCGAAGCCCTGCGCGTCCGCGAACTGCCACAGGCGGCGCATCTCGGCGAGGGGGCCGCCCATGTGACCGATATGGATCCCGAAGTTCATGGGCGCCTCAGAGCACCGCTTCGATGAGGTAGGGGCCGGGGGCGGCGAGCCCGGCCGCGAACTGCTTGTTGAACTCCTCGGCGGTGGTGGCGCGGCTGGCGGGCACGCCCATCCCGCGGGCCATCGAGACCCAGTCGAGATCCGGGCGGCCGATGTCGAGCATGTCGGCCGCCTTGGGCCCAGGCGTGCCCGCGCGGACGCCGGTCAGCTCGTGCCGCAGGATCGCGTAGGTCCGGTTGGCGAAGACCACGGTGGTGACGTCGAGCCCCTCGCGCGCCTGGGTCCACAGCGCCTGCACCGTGTACATGCCGCTGCCGTCGCCCTCGAGGCACACGACCTTGCGGTCCGGGCACGCCACCGCGGCCCCGGTGGCCAGCGGCAGCCCGAGGCCGATCGAGCCGCCCATGTTGTTCATCCAGTCGTGGGGCGGGGCGCCCGCGGTCGCCTTGAAGAAGCCGCGGCCGGTGGTCACCGACTCGTCGGAGACGATGGCGCCCTCCGGCAGCAGCGCGCCCAGCGCGGCGGCCAGCGTATCGGGGGTGAGCGCGCCGGTGGGCAGCGCGGGGCGGCCGGGCTGCTGCACCGTCTCGCCGTTCTTCTTGGCCCCGACCGCCTCGGCCAGCGCCTCGAGCGCGCCGATCGCGTCCTCCGCCATGGTCGAGAGGCGGTGCACCTGGCAGCCGTCCGGGGTGAGCACGCTCGGCTTGTCGGGATACGCGAAGAACGCCACCGGGGCTTTGGCGCCGACCAGGATGAGGTGCCGCACGTCCTTCAGCACCGCGAGGGCCTGGTCCACCGGGTACGGCAGCCGCTCGATCGGCACACGGCCGGCGCCGCGCTGGATGCGGGCGTTGGAGCCCTGGGCGATGATGCGCGCCCCGGTCGCGGTGGCGATGCGGCCGGCCAGCGCGAGGCCGCGCTCGCGGACCGCGAGGCCGGTGAGCATCAGCATCGCCGGCTCGCCGGTGCGGAGCGCCTTGGCGCAGGCTTCGATCGCCTCCGCGGCGACGCGCGCAGGGGCGGCCGCGGGTGGCACCGGCGCCACCCCGTCGGCCTCGTTCCACGCGGTGTCGGCGGGCAGGATGAGCGTGGCGACCTGGCCGGGCGCGGTGCGCGCCGCCGCGATGGCGGCGGCCCCGTCGGCGGCGACCGCGCGGGCGCTGGGCGACGTGCGCACCCACGCGGAGACCGGGCGCGCGATGCCCTCGATGTCCGAGGTGAGCGGCGCGTCGTGCTTGATGTGGTACGTCGCGTGCTCGCCCACGATGTTGACGATGCCCGAGCTGGCCTTGCGCGCGTTGTGGAGATTGGCGAGCCCGTTGCCGAGGCCGGGGCCGAGGTGCAGCAGGGTGGCGGCCGGCTTGTCGGCCATGCGCCAGTAGCCGTCGGCCGCGCCGGTGACCACGCCCTCGAAGAGGCCGAGCACGCAGCGGATGCCGTCCACCTTGTCCAGCGCGGCCACGAAGTGCATCTCCGACGTGCCCGGATTCGTGAAGCAGACGTTGACCCCACCCGCCACCAGCGTTCGCGCCAGGCTCTCCGCACCGTTCATCGTGGTCTCCTAGGAATTGGGTGACTCGCTGGCCCGCAGTATATGCCTTCGGGGCTCAGGCCATCACGGCGGCCGGCGGCTTGACCTCGAGCTCGGAGATGGCCCCGTGCGCGGCGACCGCGTGCCGGTAGGCGACCGCGCGCGCCCGCATGACGACGCCGAGCGGGCGGTGCTCGACCAGGGCGTGCCACGGATCGAACGACAGGCGCTCCACGTAGGCAGCCAGCGCGCGGCCCGCGCGAGATTCGGCGGTCTGCGCGGGGATCGCGAGCCGGGCCAGGGCGACCCACCGCGCGTCGCGCTCGGCCCACTCCACGGTCGGATCCTCGATCGGGGTGCGGGACTCGTCCACGAAGCGCTGCGCCTCCACCCGGAACGAGAGCGGCGACGCGCGCACCCGGGCCTGCAGCTCCACCGCGAGCGCGTCCGGACCGCCGACCGGCGGTACCGGCGGGGGCACGTCCATCGGGCGGAAGCGCAGCTTGACCGCGTGGGGCCCGAGGCGCAGGGGGACCGCGGTGAAGTAGGTGCGCTCGGCCAGGCTCCGCGTGGAGGAGTCCAGCGTGCGCTGCAGCCGGGGCAGGGCCGCGAACAGGCCGAGCGGGCCGTAGTGCCTCAGCACCGCGGCCATCACCGCGAGCTTCCCGCGCCGCGAGGCCACCGCGATGTCCACGAAGGCGGCCGGATCCTTGAACGGAAACGTGGGGGAGAGGATCGCGAGGAAGTCCTGGGTGGTCGCGGTCTCGAGGCCGGGGATCACCTTCCGGCCGGTGACGCCCAGGATCTTGACCGCGAGCCCGCGCACGTCCGGCACGCGGTCGGGGCGCGCCTGCCCCGCGCCCGAGGAGAAGCGCACGAAGGCGTCGTAGCTTCCCGGCTCCGCGAAGAGGCCGTGGCGGAGATCGGGCGGGGCTTCGGATATCTCGAAGCGCGCGTGCAGCGCGGCGAGGGCCTTGCGGTGGAGCGGCCGGCCGTCGAGCTTGCCCGGGCCGAGCAGGCGCTTCGCGAGGGCGTCGAGCCGCGCCGCCTCGCCCTCCGGGATCATCTCGCGCCACGTGGTCTGCTCGCTCACGACAGGCACGCTAGCAGAGATCCGGACGGGCGCGCGACGGAACTTGCGGTCGTCAGTTGCAGACGTACTGGGGCGTGTTTTCCACCCACGTCATCGTATTGCCCCACTGGTCCGTGTGCCAATGCTGCGCCGGGTACCAGTACGCGATCCGGCATTGCCGCGGCCCGGGCGACGTGGGCGCCCGGTAGAACCACGGCATTCCCGGCGTGTACTGGTGCTTGACGAACCACCAGGGCAGGCCCTGCGAGTTCGTGGCGGTCGGCGCGGGTGCGCTGACCACCTGGGCCGCCGCCATCGAGGTGTGGGCGATGGCGGCCAGCAGCACCAGGGCGGCGACGATGAGCTTGGTCATGGCGTTCTCACTTGGGCGCGGTCGGATGAGTGGCCGGTCAGGATCGACGGAGGGACGCCATGAGGCGGTGACGCGGACGACCGCGGAGCGACGTCGAGCGGAGCAGGCGGAGGTTCATGGGTCTCCCCGGGAGCCGGATTGATCTGGCGGGAGTCTAGGGGACGGGGAGCCGGCTGTCAAAGGGCCATGCGGGGCGCGCCGGGCCCGGACGACCGATCTAGGGGAGCCCTCGTGGGGCGCGGGGGTCGAGGGGGAGAGCGGGTGCTACCGCCAGCCGCGTCGGCTGTGCTCCGGCGTCCGCGTGGCGACGGCCACCTGCACCGCGACACTCTGCAGGAACATGACCGCCATGCTGTCCGGCTCGACGCGCCACACGACCGCGGCAACCTCCATCATCGGCCCGTCCGCCGGCTGGAACTGCAGCGCGACGGGGGTTCCGGGCTGGAACTCTCCGCGTGGCTTGAGACGGGCCCCGTTGGCGCTGAGGTCCACGGTGTGACACCGGACGCGAGTCTTGCCGGCCGTGACCCAGGCGGTCCATGAGACGTTCCTGCGGACGTGAAGACGGCGGCTGGTGGTGCGCGGGGTGGTCTTGGTTTCCATGTCGCCGACGATCAGGAGCAAGTGGCGGGCCAGACGTCCACCAGACGAGAAACCGAGGAAAACGGCGACTTGCCCGCGCGAGACCGCCGGCTCGGCTCCCGCCGGGTTCCCACCGTGGTCACCGGGTGGCTCAATCTTGGCAGGACACGCGACGGTTGACAGCGGGGCCCGCGACGGCGCAGCATCGGGGCCGCGTAAAAACACTGCCGCGAGGAGACGCCTGGATGAGCAAGACGCGCTCGGAATGGAGCCAGGAGATCACGAAGCGGGCAGACGATCTGGTCGCGCTCCGTCGCGACTTCCACCGCCATCCCGAGCTGAGCCACCAGGAGCGGCGCACCGCGGAGATCATCGCGGAGCGCCTGCACGCGGCGAAGCTCGACGTCCGGACCGGCGTCGGGGGCACCGGAGTCGTGGGCGTGCTCCACGGCGACCGGCCGGGGCCGACCATCGCGTGGCGGGCCGACATCGACGCGCTGCCGCTCACCGAGCTGCTCGAGGCGCCCTTCACCTCCGGCACGCCGGGGGTGATGCACGCGTGCGGACACGACGGCCACACCGCGATCGCGATCACGATGGCGGACATCCTGGCCGCGCGGCGCGCGGAGATGCCGGGCACCGCCGTCTTCCTCTTCCAGCCCGCCGAGGAGGTGCTGGGCGGCGCCCGCCCGATGATCGAGGCGGGTGTGCTCGACGATCCGCGGGTGGACGAGATCTACGGCCTGCACCTCACGACCCAGCAGCCGGTCGGCCAGGTCCAGGTGCGCCCCGGGCCGTCCATGGCCTCGGCCGACGCGTTCACCGTCGAGGTGCGCGGATCCGGCGGCCACGGGGCGATGCCGCATCTCTCGGTCGACCCCATCACCGCGGCCGCCAGCATCCTGCTCGGCATGCAGGCCCTCATCTCGCGCGAGGTCCCGGCCCAGGACACCGCGGTGCTCACGGTCGGGCAGATCGTCTCCGGCACCAAGGGCAACATCATCCCGGACCGCGCGATCATGCGCGGCACCATCCGCGCCTTCGAGCAATCGGTGCGCGATCATCTGGTCTCCCGGCTCGGCGCCTTCGCGGCCGACATCGCGAAGGCCTATCGCGCGGAGGCGACCACGCGCTTCGACGGCGGCTCGTGCCCGGCGGTGGTGAATCACGCGAAGGAGACCGAGTTCGTGCGGACGTGCGCGGTGGACGAGGTGGGCGGCGAGGCGGTGACCGACGGGCGCGTGGTCATGGCCAGCGACGACATGAGCCTCTTCCTGCGCGAGCGCCCCGGCTGCTACTTCCGCGTCGGCATCGGCTCGGCCACCGGCGCGGCCCGGCCCCATCACGCGCCGGAGTTCGAGATGAACGAGGCGGGCCTGCCCGTCGCGCTGCGGGTGGGGCTGTCCGTGATGCGCGCCGCGCTGGCGCGCTGAGGCGGGCGCGGGTGGCCCGGCTCGAGGGGAAGGGGGCGGCGGTCACCGGGGGCGCCTCGGGGATCGGGGAGGCGACCGCGCGGCGTCTGGCCGAGGACGGCGCGCACGTGGCCATCGCGGACATCGACGCGGAGCGCGGGCGCACGGTCGCCGACGAGATCCGCGCCAAGGGCGGTCGCGCCATCTTCGTGGAGACGCATACCGAGCGGGAGGACCAGTGTGTCCGCTTCGTCCGGGCGGCCCACGCCGAGTTCGGCCGCCTCGACGTCCTCGTCAACAACGCGGGGATGCGGCTCTACCAGACGGTGGTGGACGCGAGCGAGGAGAGCTGGGACGCGATCCTCGCGGTGAACGTGAAGGGCTACGCCTTCTGCGCGAAGGCCGCGATTCCCCTGATGCGCGAGACCGGCGGCGGGAGCATCGTGAACGTGGCCTCGATCCGCTCGGTGGTCGCGGGCGGCAACATGGTGCAGTACGACACCACCAAGGCGGCGGTGGCCGGTCTCACCCGCGCGATGGCCTTCGACCACGCGCGTGAAGGAATCCGGGTGAACGCGGTATGCCCGGGGCCGATCTTCACGCGCTTCCACGAGCGCCGCGCCACCACCGCGGGGAAGACCTTCGAGCAGTTCCGGACCGAGTTCGGGCGGGGGACCATGCTGGGACGGCCGGGGACGCCGGCCGAGGTCGCCGCGTGCATCGCGTTCCTGGCCGGCGACGACGCGTCGTACGTCACCGGCACGTCGCTCTACGTGGACGGCGGCCAGGTCTCGCTCTGACGGATCTCGCTCGGTTCGCCTGACCGAATGCGCTCGGCTCGCCTGCGGCTCGCCCAGCGGCTAGTTGTTCGCGCCGGGTCGGGTCCCGGCGCCGGGTGAGGCCACGGTCGCCGCGGGCTCGGAGGCGTCCCAGACGCGCAGCCCGTCCACGCTCGCCTCGACGGCGCGCGCGGTCCGCGGGTCCTCGCCCCGGACGGTCTGCGTGATGCGGGTGAAGAGCCGCTCTCCGGGGCGCGCCTCGCCGCGGATGTCCTGCCGGTAGCTGGAGAAGCCCACGTAGCGCCCGGAGATCCGCGCGGCGAACGGTCCCGCGTCGATGCCGGTCAGGATCAGCGTATACGGCCCCTCGTGGCCGCCCGGCACCTCCACCACCCAGCGCTGCCCGCCTTTCGCCTCGGTCAGCGAGCCGAACACCTGGTTGACCTCGACGTCCGGCGTGAGGAATCCCGCGGCCACGCTCCCGTCCGGCATGCGCACCAGCGGCACGACCGGCCCCGTGGTCCGGATCTCGAGGGTGCTCGCGCCCGCCACGAAGGGCTCGGGGGTCACCGGCATGCCGAAGCGCGCGCGCGCCCGTTGCCCGGCCACCAGCACGGTGTCGGTCTGGGTGCTCTTGTCGGTGAGCCAGAGCGCGCCCCGTCGCGTCCAGCACACGAAGGTACCGGCCGATTGCTCGGCGCCGATCAGCCCATCGTGCGCGGTCGCGCTGTAGTCGTTGGACTCGAGCGTCAGGGTCGAGCGGCTGCCCGCGGCCTGGACCACGCGCGCCCACACCCGCCCCGCGTGGATCAGCATGCGGATCCCCGCGCCCTTGGCGCGGTCGCCCGGCACCTGCTTCACGGTCACCTCGGTCTCGGAGAGGAGGGTCACCGTGCTGCCGTTCAGGAACGTGATGAGCGCCACGCCGCCCGCGCCGGTGCGGATGCGGTCGCCCTCCGCCAGGTTCATCCCGGTGATCCCGGGCTCGGGCGCGGCCGCGTCGCCCGCCATGCGCTCGACCGGCGCGGCCAGCACACTCAGGGTCGCGGTGGTCACGGCCCCCTGGGCCATCGCCGGGACCGGGGCGAGCAGGGACACCATCAGGGCCATCGCCGCCACGCTCCACCGGTGCTCCGTCATCGTACGCCTCCTGGTTCGGATGGAGAGCTCGCCGAACGGAAGGTCAGGGAGCAAGCGGCGAGCCAGGCCGTACCGCGCCGCAAGTGCTCGTGGGGTTTGGGGGGTCTGCTCGCCGCCGGGCAGGACGCCCGAGGCCGCGACGGCACTCCGCCCGGGGGTCCCCGGGGCCCCTCGGCTGGTGACGCCTAGGGCCGCCGGACCTCGCGCACGGTGCCGGGCAGCCCGGTGCTACCGGTATTGAGCCCGGCCTTGCGCAGCATCCGGCTGCCCGCGTCGTGGCCGAAGAGATCCGGGCCCTGGGCGGTCAGCCCGCCGTCCACCACGATGACCTGGCCGGTGATGAAGCGGGACTCCTCGCCGGCGAGAAAGAGCGCGGTGTCCGCGATGTGCTGCGGCAGGCCCGGCTCCGGCCACGGCTGCTTCTCGCGCACCAGGCGGTCCCACGCTTCTTCCCGGTGGCCGGTGGCGAGCGGCGTGCGGATCATCCCGGGGGCGATCGCGTTGACCCGGATGCGGTGGGCGGCCAGCTCGGTGGAGACCGAGCGGGTGAGATTGGCCACCGCGGCCTTGGCCGCGGAATAGGCGTGCGGGCCGGCGCCGCCCCCGACGCCCGCGATCGACGCGGTGCTGATGATGCTGCCTCCGCGGCCCTGAGCCTTCATGCGGGTCGACGCGTGCTTGATGCCGAGGAACACACCGCGCGCCAGCACCGCGAACGTGAAGTCCCACTCCTCCGCGGTCGTCTCGCCGATGGGGCCGAACGCGCCGCCGACCCCCGCGTTGTTGAAGATGCAGTCGAGCCCCTGGAAGCGCTCGACCGCGAGCTCGACGAGGCCGATCACGTGGGCCTCCGCCGAGACGTCCCCGCGCAGCGTCGCGAGGCGCTCGGCGGAACCCTGCGCGCGGGCGAGCGCGGCGCTCTCGGCGAGCCCCGCCTCGTTCAGGTCGCCGATCACCACCCGGGCGCCCTCTCGAAGAAACGTGAGCGCGGTGGCGCGGCCGATGCCGCTGCCACCGCCGGTGATGACCGCGACCTTGCCGTCGAGCCGCCCGCTCACCCGCGCCCTCCGGTTACCCGCGCGGCTTCACCCAGGTCTCGGACCAGGCGAGGGTGGCGCTGCTGCCCTGCCGGTCGCCGCGCATCTCCGCCCACACGCTGTTCGTCGCCACCTTGCCGTTGATCTCGAGCTGGGCCGCGCGCGCGGGGAAGAAGGTGCTGAACACGCCGATCGGCCGGTCGTTGAAGCCGGGAGGCGCGTTGAGCACGAAGGGCTCGATGCAGTCGTACCAGGTCATGGTGACCCGCGCGTCCACCGCCTGGACCGTCTCGCTGGCACTCGACCAGGGCCCGCCCTGACGCTCGAAGCGCGCGCCGATCACCGGGATGGAGGTGTCCGCGAAGGCCGGGAAGAGCAGGGTCTCGATGGACTTCTGCAGCCAGCGCGCCACCGCGATGTTGTCGCTGTAGATGCGCACCCGGCCGTCGGTGAGCGTGCTCTGGAGGAACAGCGCGTGGCCGCCGCCCGCCGGGCACCACAGCACGCGCCAGTGGCTCGCGCGGTCGGTCAGCGTCTTGCCGCCGTCGGGGCTCAGCCGGATGAAGGAGTTCTCGCCGGTCATCATCACTTCGTTCGGGTCAACTGGCGGCATCGGTCGTCTCCTGTGAGAGTGGGTGGGGCACGGCGGGGCCGGCGCGGCTGCGGCCTCTGTCGGCCCCGAGTGAAGATACTGGGGAAGAAGGTCCGGAGCAAGCGGGTCGAAGCGGACTGTGAGATAGTGCTCGGCCGGGAGGCCCCACCATGAGCCCACACGCCCTGTTCCTGGTCCGGATGGACGTCGCGCACGATCTGGAGCCCACGTTCAACGACGTGTACGACAAGGAGCACCTGCCGCTGCTGCAGGCGGTGCCCGGCGTCGTACGGGGCTCCCGCTACCGTAACCCGTCGCCGACCGAGCCGCGGTACATCGCGGCCTACGAGATCGCCGGCGCGGCCGTGCTGCAGAGCCCGCGGTGGAAGACGGCGGGCGAGGCGGGCCGCTGGCCCGGCGAGATCCGGCCGCGCACCATGAACCGGCACCTCGCGACCTATGAATGGGTCGGCTCGAGCCCCGCGCTCACCTACCGCACGCCGTACATCTTCTGGGTCATGATGGACATCGAGCCCCACCGGGAGGCGCTGTTCAACGAGCTCTACGACGTCGAGCACGTGCCCCTCCTGCTCAAGCTGCCCGGGTGCGTGAACGTGGTGCGCTACCGGACCGAGACTCCCGGCGAGCCGCGCTACCTGGCCGCCTACGAGGTGGACCGGCCGGACCTGCCGATGTCCCAGCTCTGGAACGACACCTCCGACATCGGCCGCTGGAAGCCCGAGGTGCGGCCGTACACGTACAACAAGAAGTACATCGTGAGTCAGCGCATCTGATCCTCGCGCGGACTGGTAGGATGTGACCGGTCACACACACCCGCGGTGAGGAGAGAGGCGTGGGCGACGGGGCTGGCCGGGCGGCGCGGTTCGAGCGCGACGGGTCGACGCTGCGGTTCGGGCGGGCCGGCTCGCGCACCGCGGTCTCCATCTGCAGCCCGCGCATCATCCGGGTCGACCTCGAAGTCGAGGGCCAGGTCCCCGGTCCGTCCCACCTGGAGCCCCGGGCGTGGGCCGCGACCCGCTTCGACGCCCTCGACGGCGAGCCGCTCCGCCTGTCGACGGGCGACCTGACGATCGAGGTCGCGACCGACCCGGTGCGCCTGGCGTTTCTCGACGCCGCGGGCGCGCGCCTGCTCCACGAGCCGATCGACGGGGGCATGTCGGCGGAGGGCCCGCGGGACGGCGCCTCGCGCCGGGTCCGCGCCTGCTTCGCGTTCTCGGGCGAGCAGCACTTCTACGGCCTGGGGCAGGGAGGCGGCGGGCTCGACCGGCTCGGCACGGCCCGCCAGCTCTGGAACACGCAGATCGGCCACGGGCCGGGATCGGATCTGGGCCTGCCGCTGCTCCTGTCCAGCCGCGGCTACGGCCTCTTCTTCGACAACACGAGCGACGCGGTGGTGGCGATCGGGCGCTCGGACCACGGCGTCCGCATCGTCTACACCGCCGAGGCGGGGCGCCTGACCTGGTACTTCCTGATGGGCCCCGACCTGCGCGGCGTCATGGGGGAGGTCGCCGAGCTGCTCGGTCGCCCGTCGCTCCCGCCGCGCTGGGCGCTCGGCTTCATCCAGTCCACCCGCCACTTCGACGACACCGCCGAGCTGCGGGCCCTGCCGCGCACGATCCGCGAGAAGCGAATCCCGTGCGACGCGCTCGTCTACCTCTCGAGCTACGGCGAGGCGCTCGGCTGGAACCGCGGGGTGGGGCACCTCGAGTTCCAGCCCGAGCTCTGGCCGAAGCCGGCCGCGCTGCTCGACGAGGCGAGGCGACAGCACTTCGAGGTGATCACCCACGAGTACCCGGTGCTGCACGAGAAGTCGCCCCTGTTCGCCGCGGCCGACGCGAGCGGCTACCTGCTGCCCGAGGGCTACGAGCGCGCCGCGGTGACCGGCCGCTCGCCCGCGGCGTATCGGGACGGGCAGCGCTACGTCGACTTCTCCAATCCGGCCGCCCGGGCGTGGTGGTGGGCGGTCCATCGCGAGCTCCGGGAGCTCGGGGTGGCCGGCTGGTGGCTGGACGGCGGCGAGGGCCCGCCGGCGAGCGCCCGGCTCCACGCGGGGGACGGTACGCTGCTGCACAACATCTACGACCGCTTCCGCCAGCAGGCCTTCGCGGAGGGCGAAGCCGCCGATCGGCCCGATCAGCGGGTCTTCCTGCTCTGCCGATCCGGTGCGGCCGGCATGCAGCGCCTCGGAGCGGCGACCTGGTCGGGCGACATCAACAACGACTTCGCGACGCTCGAAGCGCAGATCCCGCTCGGGCTGAACACCGGGCTCTCCGGGGTGCCGTACTGGGGCAGCGACGTCGGCGGGTTCTTCCACGCGGTCCCCGAGACCGGCGAGCTCTACGCCCGATGGTTCCAGCTCGGCGCGTTCTGCCCGGTGTTCCGCTCGCACGGCTGGGTCTGGCGCGAGCACGTGCCGTGGGGACACGGGCCCGAGGTCGAGGCGATCTGTCGCCGCTACGCCGAGCTGCGCTACCGGCTCCTGCCGTACACCTACACGCTCGCGTGGCAGGCGCGGGCGCTCGGCCTGCCCCTGATGCGGCCGCTGGTCCTCAACTATCCCGACGACCCGCGGGTCTGGCAGCTCGGCCACGAGTTCCTCTGGGGCGACGACCTGCTGGTCGCCCCGGTGACCCGCGCGGGCGCGACCGCGTGGCCGGTCTACCTGCCCGCGGGCGTCTGGCACGACTTCTGGACGGGCGCGCGCCACGAGGGTCCCGGCGGCGTCTCCGTCGAGGCGCCGCTCGACCGGCTGCCGCTGCTCGTGCGGGCCGGCGCGATCGTGCCGATGGGCCCGGTCATCCAGCACACGGGGGAGCCGCAGGCGGAGATCACGCTGCTCGTCTATCCATCTCGGCCCTCGGGAACGTCGCGCTTCGAGATGTACGAGGACGACGGGCGATCCAACGCCTACCGGAACGGGCGCCACGCGCTGACGCCGATCGAATGCGTCGCGGGGTCCGGAAGGGTCACGGTGCGCATCGGCGAGCCGGCGGGCGATCGGTCGGTGGTGCCCGCGGGCCGCCGCTACGTGATCCGGATCCGGATCGATGGGCCGGTCGCGGTGAGCGTGGCGGGCCACGGGGCGCTTCCCCGTGTGGCCGGTCCCACGGAAGGCGCGGCGGGCTGGTGGGTGGACGCCGATGGCTTCACCGGCATCCGCCTGCCTCCCCAGCCCGCCGCGACGGTGGAGATCTCCGCTAGCTCTTGAAGTACCAGGTCTCGGTGTGGGCGATGTGCGGGTTGTCGCTGACCGCGCTGTTCCAGAGCCGCTCCGGGATATTGCCCATGTTCGTCTTGATGACCCGCACGCCCTGAGAGGCGGGAGAGTTCGAGACGACCGGGATCACCCACATCTCGTCGAGCGCGATCTTCCACACGTCCTTGGCCAGGCGCGTGCGCTCCGCGTCGGGCACCCCGAAGGCCTTGCGGTACTTCTCCATCACCTCGCGCATGCGCGGCGGCGGCTGCTTGCCCTGGGTCCCCGCGCTCGCGTACCAGACCCCGTAGAGCGGGCCCACCGGAGTCCCGCCGTCGATCGGGAAGAAGAACGGGGTGTGGCCGAACATATTGTCGGCGCCCCACTGGGTCTCGAAGTAGATCTGGTGCTCGTTGGCGCGCAGCCGGGCGGTGGCGAGGCCGCGCTCCATCTCCTGGACCTCACCGCGGATCCCGATCTGCTTCCACTGCTGGACGATCATCTCGGCGACCTGGGTGAAGGGCAGGAACCCGAGATACGTGGTGAGGGCGAGGCGCAGGCGTCCGCCCCCGTCGGCGCGCAGGCGATAGCCCTCGCTGTCCTTCTTGGTCAACCCGAGCTGGTCGAGCATCTGGTTGGCCTTCTTGACGTCGTGGGCGCAGTGCAGGGTCTTGAATTCCGATCCCGGGAAGTAGAGGGTGCGCTCGCCCGGCGCGGCCGAGCCGGTCTGCCCGAGCCCCAGCACGAAGGTCTCGTTCACCTGCTGGCGGTCGATGCCGTGGGACAGGGCGATCCGGAACTCGCGGGTCCCGAGCCACTTCGCGATCTCCGGATCCTTGTCGAAGCTCTGGTTGCAGAAGAGCCCGACGTCGGCGCCCTGGGTGGACGGGTCGAGGTAGACCCGGTAGCCGCCCTTCTTCTGGTTCTCGAGGAGCACCGGCAGCTTGCTGATGTCGATGTGGCGCGCCTGCGAATCGTACTCGCCCGCGATCGCCCGGAGGTTGATCAGCTCGAGGTTCTCCCCGAGCGTCATCCGGATCCGGTCGATGTAGGGGAGCTGGTTGCCCGCGCTGTCCACCCAGACGCTGTAGGGATTCCGCTCGAGGATCCAGGTCGGGGTGTTGATCGGGGAGATCGTCTTCCAGGGGGTCACCACCGGGAGGTCCGGATTCCGGCAGGCGTCGTTGCGGTTCTTGAACATCGACACCCAGCTGTCGAACTTCATCTCGGCCGCCTTGCGGGTGACCTCGTCCTTCGAGCTCCACTTCGGATGGAACTGCTTGAGGTAGTGCGCGGGCGCGAAGCCGCCCAGGGCGTCGCGGCCGTAGCGTGCGTGATGACCGATGCCCCACACCGAGGCCAGCACGGTGGGCATCGCGAAGTACGGATCGGGCGCGACGAGCTGCACGGTGGCCGCGTCCACCTTCTTGATCGCGATCGGCTTGCCGTTGATCGTCATCACCGGCAGCGGGGTGGGCACGAGCTCCTTGTTCTGGTAGACCTCCTCGAACCAGAACACGAAGTCGTCGGCCGTGAAAGGCTGGCCGTCGCTCCAGCGCATGCCCCGGCGCAGGAAGACGATGGTGACCCGGCCGTCCGGGCTCACCTCCCAGCCGCGGGCGATGTTCGGGACGATCTTGGTGCCGGTGTAGTCGAAGTAGAGCAGCTTGTCGTTCTGGGCCGTGCGGTGGCCGTTGGATGTGTCGAAGGGCCCCGTGAAGCCGCGGCGCCAGGTGCCGCCGTACTTGCCGATGTCGCGCAGGGGCTTGATCACGAGCGGATCCTGGCCGATGCGCTGCTCGACCGGCGGGAGCTTGCCGGCCTTGACCAGCTCCGCCAGCTCGGGCGCCTCCTTGAACGTCTTCGGCATCTTGGCCGGATCGGTGACGAGCTCCGGCCCTTCCAGCTTGCCGATCAGATGCGCGCCCGGCTTGTCGCCCTGGGCGAGGGCGCGGCCGGTCAGGAGCGGCGCCGCGGAGGCGGCCACCAGGCCCAGGCGCAGCACGGTGCGGCGAGACAGGTAGTGGGTGGGCTCGTGTTCTTCTCGATCGCTCATGGACGTTCCCCTTTCGTGTTCACGGACGCTGCGCTGCGTGCTCGTTTCGCCGACACTCCGGGGTGAGGCTCCTTGCCTGACGGTGACACCGATGGGGCCGCGCAGCTCGCGCGGCGGACCAGCTCGAGGGACAGCGGATGGGGGCCGGAGGCGGGGCGGCCGGCGATCAGATCGAGGAGCCTCCGCGCCGCCGCCTGGCCCAGGTGATAGCGGGGCACCCGGACCGTGGTGAGCGCCGGGGTGACGAGGCTCGCGTACGGGACGTCGTCCCATCCCACGACCGAGAGATCGTCCGGGACCCGCACCCCGAGCTCCCGGCACGCCTGGAGCAGGCCGATGGCCATCACGTCGCTGTGGCAGATCGCGGCGGTGGGGCGGTCGGGCCGGCCGAGCAGGCGCCGGCCGGCCTGGTAGCCCCCCTCGATCGTGATGGGTGCGTGGAGGATCAGCGAGGGATCGGGCCCGAGGTCGGCGCGGCCGAGCGCCCACCGGTACCAGTCCTCGCGGTTGGCGTAGCGGATCTCCTCGCGCGACGGGACGACGAGGGCCACGCGGCGGTGGCCGAGGTCGGCCAGGTACTGGACGACGTTCCCGGTCCCGGCCCGCCAGTCGATCCACACCGACGCCACGTGGGCGCCCCTGACGTCCCGGTTCAGGAACACCATGGGTACCGCGGCGGCCTCGGCCAGATCGCGGAGGTCGTCCGGCGCGCTCTGCGGGGCGCCCAGGATGAGGCCGTCCGTGCTCCGCTCGAGCAGGTGCCGGACATTGCGCAGCTCGCGCTCGGGATCGCGGCGGCTGTTGGAGAGGATCAGGGAGTAGCCGGCCTCCGAGAGCACGTCCTCCGCCCCGCGCACCACGTCGGGAAAGAACGGGCTGGCCACGTCGCCCATCACGAGCCCGATCGTCTTCGTGCTCCGGCTGACCAGGCTCCGCGCGATGTGGCTCGGGCGGAAGCCGAGGGCCGCGATCGCCCGCTCCACCTTGGCCCGGGTCCCGGGCGTGATGCCGCGCTCGCCGTTGATCACGCGGGAAACCGTCTGGTGAGAGACCCGCGCGACGCGGCCGACATCCCTGATCGTTGCTCGCTTGCGTCGCGGCGGCGGCGCCATGCAACACCCCGAGCCCGGAGAGCGGGCGCTCGATGTGACGAGAAGGGCTTTTGTGACCGGTCACAAGCTAACGTATGATCCCCACCCTGTCAATCTGGCTCTGGGCCGCGGGCGCTCGGACTTCCGGCCGCGGGGCGCTCGCCGGTGTATCCTCGTGGCCGGCGCACCCACCATCTCGTCAGGGAGCGAATCTGATGCCGACCGACATCGCGTTGACCTCGCTGGCCATGCCGCTATCCGAGTTCCCCGCGATCGCGCGCGAGGCCGAGGAGCGGGGGTACCGGACCGCCTGGGTGGGCGAGGCCTCGGGCGCGGAAGCCATCGCGCTATCCACCCTGATCGCGACCCACACCCGGACGCTCCAGATCGCCAACGGGGTGATCCCGGTGCAGACGCGCACCCCGGTCGTCTACGGGCAGGCCGCCGCGACGCTCGGGCACCTGGCCCCGGGCCGCTTCGCCCTCGGCCTCGGGCTCTCCAGCGAGATCATCGTCGGGCAGTGGCACGGGCTGCCGTTCGCTCCGTCGATCCAGCAGATGCGGGAGGCGGTCCAGATCATCCGGATGACCGCGGCGGGCGAGCGGGTGAACTTCGAGGGCAAGTTCTACCGGCTCAAGAATTTCCGGCTCGCGATTCCCGCCCCGACGCCGGCTCCGCGGATCTACCTGGCCGCGCTCGGACCCAGGATGTGCGAGCTGGCCGGCGAGGTCGCGGACGGGGTGCTGCTCAACTGGATCCCGCCGTCCGCGGTGTCGGCCTCGGTGCGCCACGTGGAAGCGGGGGCCAAGCGCGCGGGCCGGAGCCGGTCGGACGTGGAGGTCGCGGTGTACGTGCGCACCTGCGTGACCGACGAACCCGAGCCGGTGCGCGAGACGCTGGCCCGCGACATCACCGGCTACGCGATCGTGAGCGTCTACGCGCGCTTCTTCGAGGAGTGCGGCTTCGGCCCGGAGGTGGAGGCGGTCAATCGCGCCTGGAAGGCGGGCGATCGGGCGGGCGCGGTGAAGGGGATCTCCGAGCGCGTGCTCGAGGGACTCGGCGCGGTGGGCACCGCCGAGACCTGTCGCGCGCAGATGGCCGCCTTCGCGCGCACCGGGGCCACGCCGGTGGTGCTGCCGTTCGCGCCGCCCGGTCCCGGCGCGCGCGCGTCGCTCCTGCGGACCTTCCGCTCGTTCCCGGCATGAAGCCCGTCCCGTTCGAGTATCACCGGCCGGCGACCCTCGCCGAGACGTTCGACCTGCTCGATCGCTACGGCGACGACGGCCGCCTCCTGGCCGGCGGCCAGAGCCTGGTGCCCGCGCTCAACCTGCGCCTCGCCGCGCCGCGCGCGGTCATCGACATCAACCGCATCCCGGATCTCGACGCCATCCGCCTGACCGGCAACGGGCTCGTCCTCGGCGCGCTCGCGCGGCAGGACGCGCTCGAGCGCTCGCCGCTGGTGCGCGAGCACGCGCCGCTGATCGCGGCCGCGCTCCCTCACGTCGGGCACGCCGCGATCCGGGCGCGCGGCACCATCGGCGGCAGCCTCGCGCTGGCCGATCCCGCCGCCGAGCTGCCCGCCTGCGCGGTGGCGCTGGGCGCGACCATCCGGGCGGGACGCCGCGGCGGGAGCCGGGACATCGCCGCGGACGACTTCTTCCGCGGGATCTACACCACCGCGCTCGCGCCGGGGGAGATCGTCACCGGGATCCTGGTGCCGCGGGCGGCCGCGGGATGGCGCTGGGGCTTCGACGAGCTGGCGCGCCGACACGGCGACTTCGCCCTCGCGGGCCTGGCCGCGGGGGCCCGGCTCGAGGCCGGAGCGCTCGCCGAACTTCGGTTCGTTTTCTTTGGTGTGGGCACGCGGCCGGTGCGGGCGCGGCGCGCCGAGGCCGCGCTGTCCGGGCGGCGCGCCGACGCGGAGACGCTCGCCGCGGCGGGCCGGGCGCTCGACGGCGACCTCGACCCGCCCGGCGACGTACACGGCTCGCCGGCGCTGCGCCGCCACCTGGCCCGCGTGCTCCTGACGCGGGTGGTGGGCCGGCTCGCGGAGGCGGGCTCGTGAAGATCTCGCTGACCGTCAACGGCGCGCCGGTCACGCGCGAGGTGGAGGGCCGCCAGAACCTGGTCGATTTCCTCCGCTACGACCTCGGGTTCACCGGCTCGCACATCGGCTGCGAGCACGGAGTGTGCGGGGCGTGTACGGTGCGGGTGGACGGCGCGCCGATCCGCGGCTGCCTGATGCTCGCGGCCCAGGCCGACGGCTGCCGGGTGGAGACGATCGAAGGTGTGGCCGAGAGCGGCGCGATCGCCGCGCTCCAGCGGGCCTTCCGGGCGGAGAACGCGCTGCAGTGCGGCTTCTGCACGCCGGGCATGCTGCTGACCGCGCAGGCGCTGCTCGAACGCGATCCCGATCCCGATCCGGTGGCGGTCCGCGAGGCCATCGGCGGCAACTACTGCCGCTGCACCGGCTATCACGCGATCGTCCAGGCGGTCCTGGGCGCGGCGCGGAGCCGATCGGCGAAGGCCGCGGCCCCGGCGGCCGTCCCCGACAACGACGAGTACATCGGCGTCTCGGTCGTCCGGCCCCAGACCGCCCGCCTCGTGGCGGGGCGAGGGACCTATACCGACGACGTGGCGGTGTCGCGGCTCCTGCACGCGGCCTTCGTGCGCTCGCCCCACGCCCACGCGCGCATCACCGCGATCGACACCGCGGCGGCGGCCGCGCTGCCCGGCGTGGTGGCGGTGGTGACCGGCCGCGAGATGGCCGCCCACTGCGAGCCGTGGGTGGGCGTGCTCAAGAACTACGTGGGCATGAAGTCGGCGCCGCAGTACCCGCTCGCGCTCGACAAGGCGGTCTGGCAGGGCGAGCCGGTGGTGGCGGTGGTGGCGGAGTCGCGCGCGCTCGCGGAGGACGGCGGCGCGCTCGTGCGCGTGACGTGGGAGCCGCTGCCGCCGGTGGTGGACGCGGAGGCCGCGCTCGCGCCCGGGTCCACCGTCATCCATCCGGAGCTGGGCGACAACCTGATGCTGGAGACCCGGATCAAGTCGGGTGACGTGGCGGCCGCGTTCGAGACCGCCGACGCGATCTACCGCGAGACGTTCGACACCGGCCGGCACACCGTGGTCAGCCTGGAGCCGCGCGTGGTGCTCGCGGAGTACGACCCCGCCGACGAGACGCTGACCGTGTACCACTCGGGTCAGGCGCCCTACATGTTCCACGACATCATCTCCCGTCACCTCCGAGTCCCCGAGCACCGGGTGCGGGTGATCAACAAGGACGTGGGCGGCTCCTTCGGGCTCAAGATCCACACCTATCCCGACGAGATCGCGACCTGCGCGCTCGCGGTGATGCTCGGCCGGTCGGTCAAGTTCCTCGCGGACCGGGTCGAGTCGTTCCAGACCGACATCCACTCGCGCGACCATCGGGTCACCGCGGAGGTGGCGGTGAAGCGCGACGGGACCATCCTCGCCATGCGCATCGACGACCTGGCCCCGGTGGGCCCGTTCTCGATGTATCCGCGCTCGAGCGTGGTGGAGAGCGGCCAGGTGCTGCGCACGACGCCCGGTCCCTACCGCTTCCGCGACTACGAGGCCCGCGGTCGCGTGGTCTTCCAGAACAAGACGCCGATGTCGCAGTACCGGGCGGTCGGCCACCCGGTGGCCGCGCTCGTGATGGAGGCGATGGTGGACCGGGTGGCCCGCGAGCTCGGGCTCGATCCGGTGGCGGTGCGGCGCCGCAATCTGTTGACCGCCGAGATGTACCCGTACACCGCGCCGACCGGGCTCTTCTTCGAGAAGCTCTCGCACGAGGAATCCCTCGACGCGGTGCTGGCGCTGGGCGGCTACCCGGGGCTCTGCGCGGAGCGTGACCGGCTGCGCGCCAAGAGGGTCTACCGCGGGCTCGGGCTCTGCGTGTTCATCGACCTCACGGTACCCGGCGCCCAGACCTACGGGACCGGCGGCGCGCGCATCTCGTCGCAGGACGGCACCACGATCCGGCTCGAGCCGACCGGCAAGCTGACCGTCATCTCGAGCATCACCGAGCAGGGGCAGGGGACCGATACGATCCTGGCCCAGGTGGCCGCGGCCACGGTGGGCGTGCCGATTGGCGACGTGCGCGTGGTCACCGGCGACACCATGGTCACGCCCTACGGCGGCGGCACCTGGGGCAGCCGCGGGGCGGGCATCGGCGGCGAGGCCACGATCCAGACCGGCAAGGCGCTCAAGGAGAACATCCTCAAGGTCGCGGCGGTCGTCCTCGAGGTGGACGCGCTCGATCTCGACGTTCGGGGCGGGCACGTGGTGGACGCGCGGACCGGCGAGTCGCGCCTGCCGCTCTCCGAGCTCGGGCGGGTCGCATACTTCCGTCCCGACCAGCTCCCCAAGGACTTCCAGTCCGAGCTGACCGTGACGCGCCACTACGTGCCCCGCCACCAGCCGCTCGCCTTCACCAACGGCGTGCAGCTCTCCTACGTGGAGGTGGACGTGGAGACCGGCTTCGTCAAGCTCCTCGGGCACTGGGTGGCGGAGGACTGCGGCCGCATGATCAACCCGATGCTGGTGGACGAGCAGGTGCGCGGCGGCGTGGCCCACGGCATCGGCGACGCGCTCTTCGAGCACTGCGTCTACGACGAGCAGGGCCAGCTCCTGACCACCACCATGATGGACTACCTGGTGCCCATGGCGGTCGAGCTCCCCGACATCGGGGTCGCGCACGTGGAGACGCCCACCGCCTACTCCGAGGGCGGCTTCAAGGGCGCGGGCGAGGGCGGCGTCGCGGGCGCCCCCGGCGCGATCCTCAACGCGGTGAACGACGCGCTCAGCCCCTTCAAGGCGCGCGTCACCCGCGTCCCCATGACCCCCGAGGTCATCCTCCGCGCCCTCGGCAAGCTGTAAGCCCCCTCACCCCGGCCCTCTCCCCAAGGGTGAGAGGGAGCTCGGCAGAACCCTCTCCCCTCAGGGGAGAGGGCAGGGTGAGGGGCGGGGTGTCTCTCCCTGGTGACATTGACGCCCTTTTCCCCTCGCGCTAGCCTTCCCCGCATGAGCCCCTATCTCCGCCTCCGGCGCTGGACGCGCGCCGAGTACGAGCGACTGATCGAGTTCGGGATCCTCGAGCCGGTCGAGCCGGTCGAGCTGCTCGGCGGGGAGCTGATGGTGAGCGAGCCTCAGGGGAGCGCGCACTACACCGCGATCGGCCTCGTGGAAGACGCGCTGCGCGCCACGCTCCGGCCGGGATGGCTGATCCGCTCCCAGGGGCCCGTCGCGCTCACCGACGACTCCGAGCCGGAGCCCGATATCGCGGTGACCCGCGGCACCCGGCGCGACTACCGCGACGACCATCCGTCCCGTCCCGCGCTCGTGGTCGAGGTCGCCGAGGCGAGCCTCGCGCTCGACCGCGAGCACAAGGGAAGCCTCTACGCCCGGGCCGGCGTGGCCGACTACTGGATCCTGAACCTCGTGGATCGGGTGCTCGAGATCCACCGCGAGCCGCGCGAGGATCCCGCCGCCCGGTTCGGCTGGCGCTACGCGTGGACCGAGGTGCTGTCCTCCGGATCGTCGACCGCCCCGCTCGTGGCGCCGGGGGCGCGCATCTCGGTCTCGGACCTCCTGCCGTAGCGGACGCTCACACTCCGAGGTAGCGCCGGCGCGCCTCCGCGTCGCCCGCGAGATCGCGCGAGCGCGCCTCGTGCTTGATCATGCCCTTCTCGATCACGTAGACGCGCTGGGTCGCCTCGAGCGCGAGGCGGGTGTTCTGCTCCACCAGGAGCACCGCGACCCCCTGGCGCTGGATCTCGGTGATGGTGCGGCCGATCGTCTCGACGAAGGCGGGCATGAGCCCCTCGGTGGGCTCGTCGATGAGCAGGAGCTTGGGATTGGTGCCGAGGCTCCGGGCCATGGTCAGCATCTGCTGCTCGCCGCCGCTGAGGGTCTTGCCCTTGCTGGACAGGCGCTCGGCCAGGGGCGGGAAGAGCTCGAGCACGCGCGCGAGGTACTCGTCCATGTGGCGGCCGCCGTCGGCGGTGAGGCGGGCCATCTTGAGGTTCTCGTACACGCTGAGATTGGGGAAGATGCGCCGTTCCTCCGGCACGTAGCCGATCCCGAGCTGCACGATCCGGTAGGGCGCCAGCGCGGTGATGTCGTCGCCGTTCCAGGTGATCCGGCCCCGCCGCGCGCGCAGCACCGCCATGATCGTCTTGAGCGTGGTGGTCTTCCCGGCTCCGTTGCGCCCGAGCAGCGCCACCGCCTCGCCCGCCTCGACGGTGAGGGAGACGCCCTGGAGCACGTGGCTCAGCCCGTAGTAGGCGTCGACGGTCTCGACCCGGAGCATGCGCGCCTCAGTCCCGCAGGTAGACGCGGCGCACGTCCGCGTTCTCGCGGATCTCCGCCGGGCTGCCCTCGGCGAGGATCTCGCCGTAGTTGAGCACGGTGATGCGGTCGGAGATGCCCATCACCACCTCCATGTCGTGCTCCACCACCACGATCGTGACGTGGCCGGCCAGCCGGCGCACGAAGGCGGCGGTGCGCTGGGTCTCGTCGGGGCTCATGCCCGCGGTGGGCTCGTCGAGGAGGAGGAAGTCGGGGTCGGTGGCGAGCGCGATGCCGATCTCGAGGTAGCGCTGCTCGCCGTGCGAGAGCTCGCTGGCCCGCGCGTGGCGCTTGGCGGCCAGGCCCAGGTGGCGGAGGATCTCCTCCGCGCGCGCGGTCACCGCGGTGAGCCCGTCCGCGCTGCCCCAGAAGCGGTAGTGGGTCACCCGAGACTGGGCCGCGATGCGGATGTTCTCGAGGACGGTGAGGTCGCCGAAGATGTTGGTGACCTGGTAGGAGCGCGCGATGCCGAGCCGGGAGACCGCGTGGGCGGGCAGCCCGGTGATGTCCCGGCCCTTGAACAGGATGCGGCCGCTCGACGGCGGCAGCACGCCGGTGAGGAGGTGGAAGAACGTGGTCTTGCCCGCGCCGTTCGGGCCGATCACCGAGCGCAGCTCGCCCGCCCGCACCTGGAAGCTCACCCGGTTGACCGCGGTGAGGCCCCCGAAGGTCTTGGTGAGGGCCTGGCTCTCGAGCACCTGTCCGTCCTCCGGTCTCGGCCGGCGGCGCGCGCCGACCAGTCGCTCGGGCTCCAGGGGCTCCTCGCTCTCCGCGGGGCCGGCCGCCGGAGCCCGCCGCCCCGCGAGGAGCCGGGTCAGGCTGCCCACGATGCCGTCGGGGAGGAAGAGCACGATCAGCACGAAGGCGCCCCCGACGAAGACCTCCCAGTACTCGAGGTACTTGCTGAGGAAATCGCGCATCCAGATGAAGACGCCGGCGCCCACGAAGGGGCCGAGCAGGGTCCCGGTCCCCCCGAAGAGCGTCATGATCAGGACCGAGCCCGACATCGTCCAGTGGATGTTCTCGATCGGCACGAACTCGAGCACGACGGTGAGCAGCGCGCCGGCCAGCCCCGAGAAGAAGCCCGAGATCGCGAAGGCGGCGAGCCGGACCCGGCGGGTGTCGTACCCGCAGGCGGCCGCGCGCGTCTCGTTGGCCTTGACCGCGCGCATCACGCGCCCCAGCGGCGAGCGCAGCAGGTGGCGGATCGCCAGCATCGCGAGGAAGATGCAGGCCGCGATCACGTAGTAGCGGGTGATCGGCCGCTTGGAGAGCCGCCAGCCGAGGGGATCGCTCAGGTAGAGGATGGGCAGGTTGCCGAGGCCGTCGGTGCCGCCGGTCACCGGCGTCCACATGAGCACGATGTAGTAGAAGACCTGGGACAGCGCCAATGTGAGCATGGCCAGGTAGACGCCACGCTTGCGCAAGACCAGGACGCCTAGTATCAGCGACGTCACGAGTCCACCCACCGCCCCCGCCAGGATGCTCAGCTCGAGCGGGAGATGGTAGCGCGCGAGCAGGATCCCGGTGACGTAGGCGGCCACGCCCAGGAACGCGGAGTGCCCGAGCGAGAGCACGCCCGCGTGGCCGAGGAGCACGTCGTAGGCGAGAGCGAACAGGCCGAAGACCAGGACCTCGGTGAGCAGGCCCAGGTAGAACGGCGTATGGTCGGCGTAGAGCGGCGCGGTGGCCAGCACCAGCGCGGCCAGGACCAGGCCTTTCACTCCTCGGACATCCCCTCCTGGCCGAACAGTCCGCGCGGCCGCACGAGCAGCACCAAGGCCATCGCGAGGTAGATCACCACGTCGGCCAGCACGTCGTAGACCATGCCGGTGAGGGCGAGCGTCTCCCCGATGAGTAGCCCGCCCGCGACCACTCCAAGAAAGGTACCCATCCCGCCGACCACCGTCACGATGAAGCACTCGATGAGCACGAGGCCGCCCATCTCGGGGGCCACCGCGACCAGCGGCGCGGTGATCACCCCCGCGAAGGCGGCGAGCGCCGCGCCGAGGGCGTAGGTGGTCGTCCACGTGCGGGCCACGTTGATGCCCATGAGCTGGACCATGAGGTTGTCGCTGGTGCCCGCCCGGATCACGAGGCCGAGGTTGGTCTTGTTGAGCAGGAGCCAGATCAGGGGCAGCAGCACCGCGGTGACCACGAGGATGAAGACGCGGTAGCGGTGGACGTCGAGGGCCCCGATCCGGAAGAGCGAGCCGGAGAGCGCCTCCGGGATCGCGAACGGCTTGCCGGGACGGCCGAAGGTCATCCGCACCAGGTCCGGGATCATGATGGCGAGCCCGTAGGTCACGAGCACGCCCGCGAAGTTCGCGTTCTTGGTCCCGTAGATGCGCTTGAGCACCCCGCGCTCGACGAGGACCCCGACGAGGCCGACCGCGAGCGGCGCGGTGAGCAGGGCGAGCCAGAAGCTCCCGGTGAGCTGGATGGTCAGCCAGCCCGCGTACGCCCCCAGCATGTAGAAGATCCCATGGGCGAAATTGATGATGCCCATGAGCCCGAACACGATGGACAGGCCCAGCGCGACCAGGATCAGGATGCAGCCGTTCACCAGGCCGATGAAGAGCTGCGCGTACCAGACGTCGAGCGGAAACCCGAAGAGCGTCAGATCGACTGAACCCTAGATCTGCTGGCTGAGCGGCTGCTTCGAGTCGAAGCCCTCACCCTCGCACGACTCGGAGGTCGTCTCGCCGCTCACGCTCTGGACGATGTCGAAGAAGTCCCACGCGTCCTTCATCGCGGAGGCGGGCTTGCCCTTGCACAGATAAACATCCTGAATATTCACGTGGTCGCACGCGCGGATCTGCTCGGGTCCCTTGAGGTGCTGGAACTTCCGGCCCTCGAGCGCGCGGGTCACCTTGTCGGTCTCGAGCGACTTGACCTCGTTCGCGGTCTCGAGCAGCAGGCGCACCGTAGAGTAGGTGGACGCGGTGTATCCGGAGGGGGCGCGCTTGCGGAGCGCCACGTGCCGGTCGTAGTAGCGCTTGGCCGCCGGGTACTTGTCCTTCAGGTGCCAGTACCACGGCATCCCCGAGTAGAAGTTCTCGTACACGCCCGCGCCCGCGGCCTCCGCGAAGG
>WNFK01168399.1_pt1 | contig 47203 bp, 55 predicted proteins | sample 5400281 | NCBI WGS metagenome assembly WNFK01 (sample SAMN13153350, study PRJNA577476) | soil metagenome | isolation source: 20 cm soil on Douglas fir-dominated hillslope | place: USA:California | collected 2013-09-17
CTTGCGCTGGTGTGGTGGGTGTGGTAATCTAGGTCTTCACTCGAAGGTACGGAGGCGTCGATGGCGCAGGGGGAGCGGTTCTCTCGGTTGGATCTGCAGGATCTCCACAACGACGCTGCGAATGTGGCGAAGGTGACGTTGAACCCGACGTGGCGTCGGGCGTGGGAGGCATTGGCGGACGCGGCGGATCGGTTGGACGCGATGTTTGCGCGCAGTGAGGAGCGCAGGGGGGCGGCCAGTGGCGAGAGATAACGGTGAGGCGCCGGGGGCTGCGGGGCCGGATGTGCCGATGCTGGCGTCCATGCGGATTATGATCTATGCGGACGGGAGCATTGCGTACGAGGCGCCGCTGTCGAACCTGCCGGTGTGTTTTACGATGGTGGGGATGATGCAGGCGGAGTTGAACGTCTTGCAGTGGCAGCGGACGCGGCGGCAGGCCGGGGGGATCGTGCTGGGCTCGGCGGGCGATGTGCCGAGCCGGGGGCCGCAGGGCGTGGACGGATGAACCGCCGCGGCTTCTTGGGTGGACTGGCGGCGTTGCTGGCCGCTCCCTGGCTCCGTTCGGTCGTTCGGCCCGCGGCCGAGGCACGTATCGGCGCGGAGTCAGGGCACCACGGCGTTTCCGCTCTTGAGCAGATGCGCCCGATCGAGGAGGTCCGCCGGCGCTACTTCCCGGGTGAGATGAACGTATTCACCTGGGACGATTCGCCGGGTCCCATCTGGCACAGGGCGCCGCCACCGGCTGGCCCCGACACCTACTACGCCGACTTCTCGTGGCCGACCCCACGGCCGCGAGTGCGCGTCGCCGGGCTCGAGCGCGTGTGAGGACGATTCCCTCCGTGCCGAAGCTGTCGCAGGAGCTCGTGCCGTTCGAGGGCGGGCCGATGGATGGTCAGGCGATGATGCTGCGCCCGCCGCTGCGGCCACACGTGTACTGGAAGAACCGCAACGGGACCTACGAGGTCTACCTGCTCAAGCAGTCCGTGTACGGCTGGACCTACCACCACGAGCCGAACGCCGAGGTGATCGGGCGTCCGCGGCTCCCCATCGAACCGGACGATCTGCGATGAAAGACTCGCTTCTGCTGCCTGCCTCGCTCGAGTTGTGCCGCCGCCCGCTCGAGGCAGCGCTGGGGCTGCCGATTCCCGCGAACTGGCCCGAGGACGAGCCGATGATCGAGGCCGAGCAGCCGGGCGCGATCGCGACGGCCATCATCCCGATGCTCCACAAGCACCTCCTGGACGCGAAGGTCTCATATCTCTTCGTCGAGGAGAAGCACGAGCGGGACCGGATCAAGCTGGGGCACGCGGCGAAAGCGTCGACCAAGCTGAGATTTCTCGCTCAGGTCGACTACATCGTCGAGTTCAACTGGACGGCGTGGAGCGATCTGACGGCGGCGCAGCGCGTCGCGCTGGTCGACCACGAGCTGTGCCACTGCGCCGGGAAGGACGACAAGGGCAAGTGGGTCGAGAAGGGGCACGACGTCGAGGAGTTCACCGCGATCGTCGGGCGCTGGGGCCCCTGGACGGGCGATTTGCAGCAGTTCGGCCGCGTGATGGCGGCCCAGCTCCGGTTGCTCGACTGATGGCGTTCAAGCTCGCCGGGCGCCGGCCGAAGGTGGCGCGGGTGCAGCATGTCAGTCTGCCGGGCGTCCACGCGACGCTCGCGCGTACCGCGGCGGAAGCGGGCAGCACGCCGCGGCCGCCGAATCAAGCGTTGGGGCATCGTGCCCCGAGTGACTTACAACTCCGACTGTACTAGGAGGCGTCGTATGCGTCCGTGGATCGTGGTGCGGGTCAGTGAGCAGGTGGTGGAGGTGGAGGCCGATTCGCCGGCAGAAGCGTTGGCGATCGCGAAGAGCCGGCTCGATCGCCCGATCCGGGCCCACGAAGAGCGCTGGAAGGTCGAACCGTTCGTCAACCTGCGGAAGATTCCCGCGGGGCACGGTGGCGAGCAGGGAATGACGACGAGTGAGCCGCAGCCGGAGTCCGTCGACCCGAGGAGATTCTAATGGCGGTCAAGCGCGAGCAGCTCAAGGAGATTTTTACCTATCACGCGCCCGACGACGACCAGGTGCCGAAGTACGCGAAGATTCGACTCGCCGGTCAGGCGCTCGCGGAAGTAATCTTGGAGTGCACGCCGGTGTGCGGCGACCAGCAGGTCGGCGATTCGGAAAGTGCGCGAGGCGGTCGCGACGGCGAACATGGCGGTCGCCCTGCACGGGGTCGTCTGATGGTCGACCCGCGCCGTGGGAATCTGGCCCCGAGCGGGCTCTCGTATCTCGAGATCGCGGCCGTCGCGCACGAGGCGAACCGCGCCTACTGCCGCGGGCTGGGCGATCCGAGCCAGCCAATGTGGGAGGACGCGCCCGACTGGCAGGTCGATTCCGGCGTCGCCGGCGTCTCGGCCATTCTCGGAGGGCGCGTCACAACGCCCGAGCAGTCGCACGAGTCGTGGATGGCGCAGAAGGTGGCCGAGGGCTGGGTGTGGGGGCCGGTGAAGGACCCCGCGCAGAAGCAGCATCCCTGTATCGTTCCGTATCTCAATCTGCCGATCGCGCAGCGACGCAAGGACGCCTTGTTTTACGCGATCGTGGGCGCGCTCGCGTGAGCCCGATCCTATTCGGCTCACCGATCTCGATCCGAACTGGTATCAGTGGTCCCACACGGCGGGGCGCATCGGGATCACGTTCGACTGCCCCGTGCACCGCAAAGGGCATCGCTGCGCCGTCCCGTTCGCAAATCCGCTTGACGGCGCTGCTCCGGAGACGGGACGGCGCCATCTCTGGCAGCGGACGGGCGAGACGTATGAGACGTTGACGCTGCAACCGTCCGTCGACTACACTCGGCTCGACAACGGGGAGATGCGGGATCCGACGTGCTGGCATGGCTTCATCACCAATGGGGAGGTCAGATGAGCTTTCGGGTAATTGTTGGCGCGCGGCGCTTTGCGATCGACGGCGAGTTGAATGCCGCGGTCACGCGCGAGAAGCTGCAGCTTCGCACCTCGGGATCCGGTGGCGCGGGGCTCGCGACGTCCGGCCTCGGGACGTTGAAGACGGCCGTCGACGAGCTGCTCAGTCGCGCGCCGCACGACTGCGACGTCGCGGTCGAGCTGTCGGGTGGCTTCGCGGCCGAGGGCACGGGCTACGTGAAGCTGAAGCTCGAGATCCGTCCGCACGAGGTCAGGTCCGCGACCGAAGCGATCCTGGCCGCCGAGTCGGCGACCGCGGCCGCGGAGAAGGACCCGTCGCTCGCCGGGTCGATCGGCGGAGATGGCGTCGTTCCGCTCGAACCGGCGACGTGACCCTACAGTCGGCGGATCCCCGGTCACTCGACGTCAATCCGATGCGCGGGTGGCCGGTGGTCTCGCCGCAGTGGCGGCGCTGGTATCGACTGATGGGCGCCCGGGCCAGTGTGGATCCCGACTTCACCTCTCCGCACGCGAAGGGCCTCCCCTTCCCCCCCCCGGCCCTGCCATGACGGCGCTCGCCGCGCCGATCGCCAAGATCCCGGTCGTCATTCACGGGGAGACCGGGACCTGTGTCTACGCGCTCCAGCGCAAGCAGTTCGAGGTATTCCGGCTCACGCCGATCTACTGGCGTCACGGCACGCCCGGCCCGCGCTTCATCGGGTGCGGTGGTTCCGCCGGCGGCGGCAAGTCCTATCTGACGCGCGCGGTCGCGACGGCCGTGGCGCTCAAATGGCCCGGGAGCTCGTCCATCATCTTCCGCGGCACCGAGAACGAGGTCGAGCAGAACCACGTCCAGAAGTTCCTGCTCGAGGTGCCGCCCGAGATCGACGGCGTGCCGCTCTACCGCTACAACGGCGAGAAGATGTCGCTGCTGTGGGCCAACGGGTCGCGGACCAAGTTCGGGTTCCTGCGCACCGATCGCGACGTCCAGACCTACCTCGGCGCCGAATACGACTTCATGGACTTCGACGAGGCGACGACCTACACCGAGTTCATGGTCAGCTACTTGATCGGCAACCGGCTGCGCTCGACCGTGCCGGGCACCACGCCCTTCGCGATGTTCCCCTCGAATCCGGGCAACCGCGGCCATCACTGGTACAAGCGCTGGTTCGTCGAGAAGCGCTACCGAGATTACGAGAACCCGGCGGACTACGCGTTTATCCAGATGTTCCTGCGCGACAACCAGGAGTTGATGCAGCGCGATCCGTCGTACGCGCGCAAGCTCGACCTGCTGCCCGAGCCCTGGCGCTCCTGGCAGCGGGACGGCAACTGGCAGGCCGGCGCAGGCACGGCGTTCCCCGAACTCTCCTATCAGAAGCACCTCATCAAGCCGTTCGGCATCCCGCCACACTGGAAGCATTGGGGCAGCTTCGACTGGGGCTTTGCGCATCCGTGGAGTTACGGCGACAACTACACGAACGAGGACGGGCGGATCTTCGTGCGCGAGACGCTGCGCGGGCACCGGATGGCGGACCACGCGATTGCTCAGGCCATCAAGGACTGGCTCGGCGAGTCGCACCAGACGCTGCAGGAAGTGGTGGCGGGACACGACTGCTGGTCGGTCGAGCGGGCACACGCCGCCATCCCGGGCCCGACCGTCGCCGACCTGTTCATGGGCTACCAGCTCTACCTCATGCAGGCCGACATCGCGCGCGTGAACGGGTTCCGGCAGGTGCGCACGCGGCTCGAGGGACACCCGCCGCACGACGAGCCCAACATCATCTGGTTCGACACGGCGCGGAATCGCCAGACGCTCGCCAACCTCGAGACGATGGTCACCGACGAGCGCAACATGGAGGACGTGCTCAAGGTCGACGCCGATGCGTATGGCGATGGCGGCGACGACGACTACGACCAGGTGCGCTACGCCTGCTCACACCAGCCAAGTCGCGCGGCGTCCGGCGCCGGCCCCTCGTTCGGGCTCTCGAGTCCGGAAACATTGGCCGCCGAGCATGAGCGGTTGTATCGTAAACGACCAGACATGCGGACGATGAACCTGCCGCGGCCGCCGGCCTTCGGAGAGGACTACAACGACTGATGCGCTCGATCAAACGCTCGCTCAAGACGGACAACCCGGCGATCCCCGAGTTCAACATCAACCAGTGGCTCGAGAAGCGCGGGAATCTGGTGACGCGCGGCGAGCTGTGGGAGTTTATCTCGCGGCTCGAGTACGGGAAGCGGATGCGCAACCGCTGGCAGAGTCGGCTCCGGCGTTTCGGCCGGCGCCTGTGGGGGTGGCTGACGTTCAATCCCCTGGTCGACGTCGAAGACCAGGTCTACCGCTAGGAGGCGGCATGGACCGAACCAAGCTGACGCGGCGCGCGGTGATCGTGGTGGGCAGCCTGCTGGTGCTGTACTTCGTCGACTATCTCGTGGGCGAGTTCTTCCTGCTGGCGCGCGCGCCGGTCGACGCCGCCGCCGGCTACACAATCGGCATCCTGGTGCACCGCTATTGGAATGCGGCGTGAGCACCGAGCTGCTGTGTGGCATCATCGCCGTTGTCGCGTTGGTGAAGGGGATCGCGATCGGCTGGTTCGCGGGACTCCAGCGCGGGCTCTATCTCGGCGAGAAGGGGCGGCGCCAGGCGGCCGAGTCCTTGCTCGTGCTCGGCGTGCCAGAAGCGCCAGCGGCGAAGCGGGTGCGGATGGGGAAGCTGCCGGCGCCGCTCGAGCCGGGCAGCGCGCCGGCCGGCTACGATCCGCGCGCGATCGACCGCGGCATGAACATCATGCGCGAGGAATTCAAGATGGCGGGCGAGCCGCTGCCGCCCGAGAAGGAGCTGCGGCGGATGGCCGAGTCGATGCTGTCCGCCGCGGTGTTCGGGCCCGAGGACGACATCGCCATTGCGGGCGCCTAACGGGCGCCGTATGCTAAACAGCACTTCCCAACGAGGCTGACGTGGCGACGAATAAGAACGATTTTCCGGCTGGTGCCGCTGCTCGCGCCCCTGACGCCCCGGTACACTGGCGCCCACCGCAGCGGATGCAGGGTGTTCTCGCCCCCACCACCGTCATCGCGAACGCCGACGACAATTTCGGAGTCGTCAACATTCTCGGGTCCGGCCGCATCCGTGTCGTTGCCCTCGTCACTGTCTCCCCTGCCACACTCCGCGTTCGATTCCGTCTTGCCGATCACCTCACCGCGCAGGCAACCAACCAGCCTGCTGACATCGCGCTCGTCGCCGGTACTGAGAACGTTCTCGACATTGTCAACAATCCCGGCTACGCCTACATGGAAGTCCACATCATCTCGGGTGGCGCGGGCTGCGCGGTCTCTTACGTGGATGTGTTCCAGACGGCTGAAGGCAACTGATGGCCGTAGGGACGTCGCGGCCGACTGACGCTGGCATGTTCGGTGCGAACAGCGCCGACGCCCCGGCCCCGACCGCAGTCACCGGCAAGTTCGGTCCCGCCAAGCAGCTCGCCAACATCTTCCGTGACGTTCCCCCGCTCCGCGCAGACCCGTTCATCATCGACCAGTTCGACGGCCGCCGGGTCGAGTGGAACATGCGCATGTGGCGCCAGCAGGACCACGCGCTGCGCCGGCGCGATCGCCAGATCGAGGAGAACATCCGGGTCCTCGCCGGCCAGCACTGGACGATCTGGAACCCCTGGCTACAGAAGTTCATGGACGTCTCGGAGTGGATGACGGACGACGAGCGGCGCTGGCGCCAGCGGCCCGTCGTCAATCGCGTGCTGTACTGGTTCATCCTCACGCACGCCCGCCTTACCGAGAACCCGCCGATCCTGACCTTCCAGCCGTCGAACGCCGACCGGATCTCCGCGGATCTCGCCGAGGTGCAGGACACGATCTTCAAGTCCAAGTGGCGCGAAATCGGCATGGAGGAGGTCATCGACGACCTGGTGGCCTGGCTCTGCCCCGGCGGCCGCGCGTTCCTGCAGACCACGCTCGACTCCTCGAAGGGACCGATCCGCGAGATGCGCGGCGACGGCCTCGTGCCGGTGATGCGGATGGACCAGGAGACAGAGTCGTGGCAACCCATTCTCGACGCGAGCGGCGCGCCGGCGCGGCAGTTCGTGAAGGGCAAGGTCGGATTCAAGCGCGGCGAGGATGGGACGACGCCGATCACCGTCAGCCACATGACGGAGGATGGGCAGCTCGTCGATCGTGAGCCCGTCGAGACCTACCCCGAGGGTGACCTGTCCGTCGAGGTGCTCTCGCCGGTCCAGGTCCGCGGCGAGTGGGGGCCGACGCCCTGGCACAAGAAGCGCTGGCACATGGTCCGCTCGTGGATGACGCCCGAGCAGATCTACGAGATGTACGGCATCGAAGAGGTGGGCGAGACCCCGTCCGTGTCGGTAGCGACGTCGGACCCCGGGTTCCTGCAGCGCATGTTCTTCGGCTCCGGCTACTTCGGTGCCGCGTCCGACAAGCCGGGCTCAGAGTGGGCGACGATGCCCACACGCGAGTCGTTCGTCGAGGTGTTCACGCGCTGGGAGGTGCCGAGCGCGTTCCCCGGCACGCAGCGCCGGCCGCCCGAGAAAGGCGACCCCGGCGAACCGGGCGGGCGCCTCCTCGTCACGACCAAGCGGAAGGTGCTGCGGGACGGGCCGCGGCCGTTTGATTTCCCGCACGGTTCGAGCATCCGCAAGTTCGACTTCGTGAACGTCCCAGGGCGGCCGTCCGGCACCACGCCGCTCGAGATGCTGCTCCCGCTCCAGCGCTCCTATAACCGCTTCTACGCGCAGATCTTCGAGAACGCGACGCTGCACGCGAACCCGATCGGCATCATCGACCAGTTCTCCGGGCTCGGCCAGGTCGAGATGACCAACAAGCCGGGCGAGCGGTTCACTGTGATGCGGCGCCAGGGCGTGCCGGCGTTTGAGTACGTGGATCCGCCCGCGCTCGGCCGCGACGTCTACAAGGCGCAGGAGCTCCTGAAGGCCGACTTCCAGGACCTGGGCCACATCGAAGGCGCCGAGGGCCGCGCGCCCACGCCCGATCCGTCCGGCAAGCTCATCAAAGAGCTGCGCTTCAACTCCGACCGCTTCCTCGGGCCGACCGCGCGCCGGATGGTCGAGGAACTCGCGCGCATGGCCGCCGACTGGATGGCCGTGATTCGCGTGTGCTGGGACGAGGAGAAGATCATCACCTACGCGGGCGAGGACACGATCCCGCGCACCGTGTCGGTCTACCCGGAGATGTTCACCGAGGGTGCGGTGCACGTCATCCCCGACATCGAGTCGATGCTGCCGCAGTCGCGCTCCGAGCGACAGGGCCAGATTACCACGATGTACCAGATGGGCGCATGGGGGATTCCTGGTTCACCCGGCGCCGTGGCGAAGTGGCTCGAGCTGGGACGCTTCCCGCACATCGGCCGGACGGCCTGGCCGGGCGGGCAGGACGTCACGACCGCGCAGCAGGAGAACGCGAAGCTGCTCCAGGGCGTGCCGGCGAACCAGATTCCCATCTTTGACTGGTACGACGATTCCGTGCATGTTGCGGTGATCGAGGACTTCATGAAGTCGCCCTACTTCCTGAAGCTCGACCCGGCGAAGCAGCAGCAGTTTACGATTCACCGCCAGATGCACCTGCTCGCTCAGCAGGCGAAGGTCCTGAAGGCCGCCGTGAAGACCCAGGAGGTACAGGGCGCGGTGGCAAAACACGGCCAGATGGTGAAGGCCGCGGCTGGGGTACCAGATCCGCGCGCGGGTGTGCAGGGCGGCGAGATGAGCGACCAGGAAGGTGGAGAACCAACCGGCGCCGGAGAGGGCGAGGAGTAACGATGCCTGCCACGTCATCGAAGCAGCGGGTTGCCGCAGCGATCGCGGAGCACCATCCCGAGCAGCTCTACGCGAGGAACAAGTCCATGCTCAAGATGAACAAGCGCGCGCTCCACGAATACGCCGCCACGAAGGGGCTCGGCAAGAGCGGCCAGCGTCACGACCACACGCCATCGAACGGTGGGTTTGCGCACGCCGGGACTACGCGCGAGGGACCGCGGCTGTCGCAGGCAAAGGCAACCGGAGGTCAGGCTCCGGGCGCCGTCGAGCTGACCGACTCGTTCTCGAACGCCGATACGCTGAACGTGCAGCCGCACGAAGGCGTCGCGGGCGCCAAGGGCGCGAGCGCCGGTGTCGCAGGTCGGCAGGAGCCGAAGGGCTTCGCCAACTCCGGGACGTCGCGGCAAGGGCCGAACGAGCGCGGTCGCGCGACCACCACGGCCTCGGGAGGCCAGGGAGCATCAATGGGCTCAATCCGCCGGCGCGGCGATGGGTTCCAGACCAATATGTCCACGACGATGGACGACAATCACGGCGGCAGCGCCGGACCCAAGGCACACTTCGGCGTGGCCCGCGGTCGGAAGCAGGCGAAGGGCACCGGCGGCTACGAGGCCGCACGCCCGGGGAATCTCGTCGCGACCGACAAGATTACCGGCCCCCCGCAGCAGCAGGGGCCGAAGGCGGCGCCCGCGCGTGGGGCGATCCGCCAGAATCCGGCCGTCGCCCGCAAACTCAATCGCCGGAGGTAGGAGTGGCGAAAATCCGCCGCCTCGACGGGAATCCGACCCCGCCCGCTTTTAAGAACGCGGGCACCGCAGCCCCCGCCGGCCGGGCCCAGCGCATGGTCGATCACACCGGGCACGTCGACGACATGGTGCAAGAGGACAAGATCAAACGCTCGAAGATTCGCCGGCATCGGCCAGGCGCCTTTAACCCCCACCACACCACGCCCAAGGTCTAAGGAGTTCCCATGTCGAAGATCTCCGACGCGGCAGACGCCGCCCGGGCCGCCATCGCAGGCGGTGCTGCACCCGCGAAACTGGCCGAGCCCAAGATCGGAGGAGCTGGCGCGGTACCCCGTGCCGGCGCCGGCGCACACGAAGGTGAACGGCCGGCTGCACCAGCCGGGGCGCCGAAGGAGACGAGCGTCACCTTCCTCGAGGACCGCGAGGTCGAAGACGCGCTTGAGGAGATGGACCGTGAAGGTGGCGGCGAGGGCGAGCAGGAAGCCGAGGGCGGCGAAGAGGGCGAGAAGCCGGCCCCGAAAGAAGGCGAGGCTGGCCAGGAAGGCGAGCAGGAGGAAGTCAAAGAGGGGGAGGAAGAGCCCGCCCAGCCTTTCGAGATCCCCGCGATCCGTGAGGGCGAGCAGCCCATCACCGTCGACATCGACGACCCCGAGATTGAGAACCGCATTCGCGCGCTCGTCCGCGGCAACCTGCGACGCGAGAATCTCCACGCTGCGATGGAAACGGTCACGCAACGCGAAGAGCATCTCGCCCAGTTCGAGGACGCGCTCCGCGTCGACCCCGTCAGCCTGGTGATCGAGCGGACCAACCCGAAGACGCAGGCTGATCTCGCGCTACACCTCTACACCCTGCCGCACGTCCAACAGGCCCTGCGCGAAGCGTTCGGCGAAGAAGGTGACGACGCCACGCTCCGGACCAAAGGTCTCGAGCTGGAGAATCAACGGCTCTCACGGCGCTCGGAGACAGTGTCCGAGCTGAATCGACGCTCCGATTATCGGGCGCGCGGTCGTGAGGTACGGCAGGGCATCCAGCGCATCATCCCCGACGACATGCCTGGCGAGACGGCGCAACTGCTCGCGAAGGATCTCGAGCGCGACGTCACGGAGTACATTCTCGCGAACCCGCGCGCGGCAAACTTGCGCGTGGACGATCTGCCCGGCATACTAGAACGTCGCTTGGCCCTTCACGGCATCACGCTGGAAGAAGCAGCCGAGCGACTGAAGGACACCGGAATCGCCCCCCTGCCTCCTGGGGCCCGGTCGGCGGCCCGTGGAAATGGCGCCCCCGCCCGGAAGCCTGGGACCCAGCCGGCGCGCACCGGGAAGGATGTGGTCGCTGCAGCGAACGCTCGACGTCGCGCAGGTGCCGTCCCCGGTGGGGGCGCCGGCATCCCCGCCGCGGGAGTGGTGCTGCCGCGCAAGCAAGGAGTGAAAGCGCGGATCGCCTCCATCCGGGAGTTCATCCTCGGCGGCGGCTGACCGCTCGCTCCCCTTCTCAGGTTGCGTACTCAAACGGGGGTGGCCCGTATGAAGTATCTGAAGCTCTGCGGCTCGCGGCTGGCGGTCATGGCGGTGCTGTTGATCGTCGCGATCCTGGCCCCGGAGCGGCTGGCGAGTTTGATGTTCATTGGCCTCGCCGGCGCGACCACCACGGCCTTCAACGCCGGCGGTGCGTCGGACATCAACCAAGCCCTCAAAATCTTCTTCAACGAGCCAGTAGCCGAGGACATCGTCTACGACTCCGAGCTTCTGTCGCTCTTCGAGGAAGACAACAACGTCAAGCAGGACGAGACCACGGGCGGCCGCTACATCGAGACGGCCCAATACTTCCAGCTCCCGGCCGGTGTCGGGGCGCGTGGTGAGAACGAGTACATCCCGGTCGCGGACGGCCCGGTCATTCAGAACTCCCGCGTGTTCCTGAAGAAAATCCAGGGCGTGCTGGAGATGACGGGCGACGTGATGCGGCGCGTGAAGGGTGACCTGGGGGCCTATCTGAACTGGGCCGAGCGGGCCATGCCCGATCTGGTCAAGCGCGTCGACCACGAACTCGACCGGATGCTGTTCGGCTACGGCAACGGCGCGCTCGCGCGCGTCAACGCGGTACCGGACGGTACCCACCTCGACGTCGACCGCAGCTTCGGCGTCACCGGTGCAGGGCCGGCCTGGCTGAACTTTCTCGAGGGGATGCGGATCGTCTTCTCGGTGAACGCCAACGGCAACCCGCTCCGCAATCCAGGTGCGGGCCAGTCGGCGCAGGTCATCGCGGTCAACCCGGCGCTCGGTGTGGCCGGACGGCTCACGACGGATGCCAACCCCGCCGCCGTGGTCGCCAACGACTACATCTTCGCCGGCGATGCGGCCGGTGCGTCATGCCAAGACGCGACGGGTACCGATCGCGAGATCATGGGCCTGCTCGGCATGGACGACGACGGGTCGATCCTGGCCACGTTCCAGAACCTCGCTCGCGGCACCTACATCCTGTTCCAGTCGATCATGGTCGACTCGACGGCGGTGCCGTTCAACTCAGTGCTGACCGAAGATCTCCTGGTCTTCGCCGACGACGAGGCGTTCCTGAAGGGCATGGGCAAGCCGGATGCGGTGATCACCTCGCGCTCAGGTGCGCGCGGGTACTGGAAGTCGCTGAAGGGTGACCGCATCTATCCGCAGACTCCGGGACAGACCGGCCAGTACACCGGTGGATTTGGCCAGGGGGCTGACCGGCCCGGGAAGTTTGGGCTGGCGGTGGTGCTGGGCGACCGCTCGGTGCCGATCAAGGCGTGCCGGAAGTGCCCGACCAACTACACGTTTGGTCTGCAGCTCGACACGTTCAAGCGCTGGACCCTCGGTGGCTGGCAGTGGGACGACACCACGGGCGCCGTGTGGAACCGCGTCACCGACGCGACGGGGCGGAAGGACGCCTACTTCGCGGTTGGCAATATGTATCTGCAGATGGGTAATCTCGCGCCGCGGAAAAACTTCCGCTGCAACGGGCTCGTCACGACCTGAGTCCGGCGGGTTGGTCCTTGTCCGGGTGGGGGGTGGGGTGGCCACCTCCCATACCGGGGACACCGACAGAGGAGGTTCCGTGGCAGTCCAAGACAGGAAGGTCCATCCGTACGCCGCCTTCGCGCGGCAGCTCGTCGACTTCAGTCTCGGGTCGATCGCGATCAACCAGGCCGCCGTGCTCTTCGCGGCGACTATTCCCTACCAGGGTTTCCCAGTTGGGCAGCCGCCGTACGCGCTGTATGGCTGGCAGGTCGAGAACGTGCAGGTCTTCTGCACCGCGATCGTCGCGACGGCGCAAGCCGATGTGCAGATCGGCGCCGTCTCGGTCCTGACGGGGCTCATCACGCCCGTCGCGAACACTGTCGTGGCAGGCGTGCTCGTGGCGCCGGCGCTGCGCCGCGGAAAGTTCACCGATCAGCTCAACGTCAAGTTCACGACGAACGGCACCGGCACGCTCACCAACGTGGCGGTGACGGTGACGATTCGGCCCTTCCCGCTGGACAACGAGGCGGCGTGATGCTGGTGCAGTACCCACGTATTCGGGAGGCCCCGGCGGAAGTCGTCCGGGGTCTTTCCGCCGTCGACCCACGGGTACAGGTTCTGTGGTGGGGTCCCACGCTAGAGGTCGAGGACAGGCCCGTGCCTGGGCGGCAGTGGGCCACGCGCCCGGTCTCGGTCGTCAAGCCGGCCTGGCTCGTCGGGTTCGTCGATCCCTACCGCGTCGGCAACGCGATCGCCGCCGCCCGCTGCAAGCTGTACCAGGAAGCGCCGCTGCGGCCGATGCCGTTCGAGTCCGACCCGCAGTTTGCCCAACGTGTGCGGAAGTTCCACCAGAAGTGGAGTCTTGCCAGGCTCGCCTACCAGGGCTTCACGCCGCAGTTCTTCTGGTTCGCGCGCGACCTGGACTCCGAGTTGGTGTTCGCCTACGAGGAGATGGGCTGGTTTGCGCGCACGCTCTTCGAGACGATGCAGAAGCAGGCGATGGCGGAGTTCGAGAAGACGGAGGAGTCCCTGCCGCTCACCGAGCGGCAACGCTTGATCCGCGAGGCGGTACGCGCCGCCATGCCGGAAATCTGGCGTCACACGTTCCGCGGCCGGCGCTCATTTTTGGTGCCGAGCAAAGCGGTGGCGTAACCAGAGGGGGTTCGCATGGCTGGCAAAAAGGGAATCTTCGGCAAGTTGGTGATCGGCGAAGAAGCGGCCGCGCAGGAGCAGGAAGAGGTGGCGAAGGGCATCGACTACTTCGGGCCCGCGGTGGTGGGGCCGCCGGAGCCGCAGCGTCCGACCGCACAGCAGCTCAAGGACCAGCCCGGCCTCGCCGCGCTGCACGGGCTCGAGCCGGCCCTGCCACCCACCCAGCATAGCGGGCCGCCGGCTCAGCAGGATCCGCCCAAGGAGCCGAAGGCGCAGCTCTCGCTCGACAAGCTGAAGGATGCGCTCGATGCCAATCCCTTCATCCTCGATACGATGATCGCGACGGAGTTCGAGCGCGGAGAGGGCCCGCGCAAAGAGGCGCTGCGCCTCTTCCTCAAGGAGGAGAACAAGAAGGGCGAGCCCAACCGCCGCGTCGACGTCCTCGAGCAGCTCGCCAACGCCCTGAAGCCGCCCGCGCCCGCGAAGGCCTGACGTGGCCACGACGGTCGGGCAGATCCTCAACCAGGCCCGCAATCGGCATCCGGCGTTCCACAAGCGCCGGGTGCCAGACCGGGTCGTGGTCGACTATCTCTCCGACGTCCAGTCGTCGATGATGACGAAGGCGATGGAACTGGACTTCAACCGCGTCGCGATCCAGTGCTCCGTCGTCTTTGCCACATCGCCCGCGAACATTCCCGGTACGGTGGGCGCAGGCTCGAGTGGGGGACTACCCGGTCAGATTGTCGGCCAAAACATCGAGGCGATCGGCCAGGACACGGGCCCTGCGATTGAACTCGACATCGACAACGCTCCCGTGTTGGTGCCAGATACGGCCGTCAGCGTGGCGACCGCTCTCACAGCAACGCTCGCTCTCGCCGCGTGGGCGGTGAACCAGTTCGCGAATCAGCTCGCTGTCATTGTCGCCGGGACCGGCTATGGTCAACGGCGCAGCATCCTCTCAAACACGGCCGGCGGCCAGCTCGTCATTTCCACGGGTGCGGATGGGCAGCAGTGGGCGACGATCCCTGACGCCACATCCGTCATTCGCATCGTCCAGCCGCTTCTGGTCGCCGATGAGAAACTGAGTCTCGTGACGGAGCTGCCACCGAAGCAGGTGCAACGCGGTTATCTCGTCAGCCTGGATGCGCAGGGGAAGCCGTACATCAACCTGTCGGTGCCGCTCGAGGTGGTGATCGACGCCGGCATTCCGCTGCCCGGCTTCCAGCGCATGATCGGTGGGAGCGTGCGCGTGAAGTCGACGTCGGGACTCGCGCCGATGACCGCACCACTCACAATCCGCAACTACTTGCAGCGCTACCTGTGGGGCCCGACGTACACATGCTGGCTCGAGAACGACCAACTGTTCCTCGCCGGCACGCTACAGGACTGGACAGATGCTATCTCAGTCGACCTGCGAATGGTGCCGGACCCGCCCGACTTCACCTCGCTGGCGGACTTCATCCTGCTGCCGGACTTCGCGGGGCAGATGCTGGTCGCCGCGGCTGCCGAGTTCATGGCGATGCGGTGTGCTGGCCAGCCCGACACGCCGGCGCTCAACGTTGACTGGTTTACCACGCAGCGCACGGATGCCGATGCCGTCTTCCTCGCGGCCTTCGGCTCAAGTGCGCGGGCACATGCTTCCTACGTGAGGGAGGTTTGGTGATGACCCCGAATTGGTTGCTCCGTGCGTGGGACGAAGCACTCGAGGAGGACATGGGCCGGTCGGTTCAGCGACGCCCAACGAACCTCAATGGTTTCCGCCTTCCGCGGCGTGGGAGATGGGAACTGACCTTCCCGGGGATTCGCCTGTCTGTCCCGGCCCTACCGCAACTGGTGTCGTGGCAGATTGGTGCGATCGTGGCCGGCCTAGTCGCGCTGCTCGTAGGGCTGATCGCTGGCTTCATCAGTCACGTCGGTCACTCAGAACTGCTCGCCCACCTTGTCTCATGGAAGGCCGTGTGTCTACTGGTGCCGGCGATGGGCACAGTCCTGGCGCAACGCCAAGACGCCATTCCGGTCGTCCAGAGTACGGCCGACCGCACCGCGAAGTTCAGCAACCCGCTCCCCGAGCAGCAGGTTTTCAACAAGGGGACCAACAATATCGAGCGGTTCGATCCGATCCTGGGATGGGTGACCGAAGTCGTCGGACTCGGGAACGGCAGCGGGCTTCCGGGATTCACGAGTACAATCTTCGCAGGCGCCTCGGCATTCGTCGGGACGATCGAGGCGCGGCTAACGGCGGCAATAGCACTGGCGGTCTCGCTTGGTTTCCTCTACGTCTTCATCCCAAAGTCGATGCTGCCCTTCAGTGCCCCCCTCGTCACGTATAACAACGCAGTTCGGCTGACCGCCGAGGGCTACGATCCCAGTGAGTGGAATGTGCGGGCCTACGGGGCTGCCGGAAACGGGGTGCAGGACGATCAGGTCGCCATTCAGGCAGCGATTAACGCCGCCAACGCGAATTCGCTCAATGTGCTCAAGGGTGGCGTTGTCAAATTCCCGGCGGGTCAGTACGTACACACCGCAACGATTCAGGTCCCCGTGGCACTCAACCAGGGGCAGGTCGTTCTACGCGGTGACGGAATGCGGACGACCTATCTATATCCCTCGGGGCCGTCCACCAACTTCACCGCCGCACCGCTCTATCGTGCCTGCCTCCTCTTCGGGTCACCCGCGCCTGACGCGGCGGGCGTTTCTACCAATGTGACGCAATACTGCGGCATCGAAGACATGTCCACATCGGGATCACTGATCACGACGGGGGATGTCGTGGCAGTGCAGTTCACGGAAATGCAGCGCGGCTGGGCCACCCATCACATCATCGAAGGATTTCCGAACAACTCGATCGGTCTCTACCTCCGCGGATCTACAGTCACTGGGGGTCTCGGCACCGGAACGACGGCACCGCACTGTTGGCGCTGCACGTTTACTCATTGCCAGATTAGTAACATCGGATCAAATAACCTCGGAGGTCGTCCAGTCGTCCTGCAGAATGCGGATGAGAACTGTTTCATCAACGGCGTCCACGGAGCGACACCAACACAGACCGTCGCCCTGGACTCCATCTTCACGACGCTTATCCAGTTGGGTCGCAACAACATCTTCATCGACTGCCTTCAGGCCGGTGAGCGCACGGCACTCAAGACCGGCTACGTCGGTTTTGTCTTTGGTCCCCCCGTCAACGAAGCTGGAGTAGCTAACGGCTCGGTACTAGGCAACTGTGATTACGGCGCAGTCATGGAAGGCTTTGACCTCTGCACATGGTTTAGGGGAGATGCGAGTGGTAATACGCTCGGGAATCAGATCATCGCCTCCCAGCCGTCGATTTACAACAAGGCATTCCAGGACGACAATCCTCCCTTGACGAATGGTGGATTCGTCAATGGCGGCAACGGCGGCAACATCTATGACGCCCCGATGGTCAATATCTGCTACCGGGCAACTGCAGATCCGTCAGTCCCCGGTGGGATCTTCGCGAATGGCGCAACGACCCCGATCATCGGCGGATGTAACTATTGGACTACCGCCAACGCGGGCGCCACGATCATCACGGATTTCCTTGCCGCATCCGGGGGAGGCGTACACGACGGTCGTATAATCAGCATTGTATTTGGCGATGCCGTGACCACGATCCGGGATGTTAATAATGGAGGTGGCGGGCATATCCGAACATTTGGCCGACAGGACATCGTAGGGCGCGTGGGCGATGTCGTCAGTTTCCGAAACTTCGCCGGATTTTGGCGTCAGCTCGGCCCAGTGGTCAACACCACCAACGTTCCGGCAACCGGATCTAACCAATTCGTCGTCCCGATCGCGCTGGTACAGGCGATGGTTGCACTAGCAGAAGCAACACTCGTGTCAGGGCTACAGGCGGCCCTGGGCAACTATTTCAAGACAACATTGACCGCGGCCCGAGCGGTCGGTGCTCCCCTGAATCCGGTCGCGGGTCAACGGATCACCAATACCCTCGTCCAAGACGGGACGGGTGGATGGGCGGTGACCTGGAATGCCGTGTTCAAAAACTCATGGAGTGATGCCGGCAACACGCCCAACAAACGCAGTACGATCTCCCACATCTATGATGGGGTAAACTGGAACCAGGACGGAGCACAGACCGCGTATGTCTAACCGCTGATGGCTCAGACTTTTTGGACGACCGTGAAACATTGGGCGGACCAACAGGTCTCCGTCGGCGGTGTCGTGACCTTCAGTCCGGTGGACGCCGGTGGAAACGCCTTGTTCTCGACAATTTACGCCCAGCAATACACGCCTGAAGCGAATGTCGCGCTCGCGACGAGTGTGCCGCATTGCGCGCTGAAGGCCACGAGCGGAGACAAGAAAACAATCACTGTGAACGTTACAATCGGAGCGATTCTTGGCGTCCTTGGCCCCACGATCCTTGGCGCGCCGGATGGCACGGTGGTCCATGCGCACATCGTTGGTGTCTGAATGTCTAAGACCTGCCAGGACGTGCTCACCGGTGCGATCGCGCTCTCGGATGCGAACCAAGCATTCACCACGCTTGCCGCATCGGAAATCCTAGCGCGTCTTCAGTTTGGGCAGGGGCAACTCTTCACGCGGCTGGCGCAGGAGAACCGCTTCTTCTACGTCTTCCGCCAGGTGAAGGCATCATCGAACGCGGGTGCCAACCGCACGGTCGATCTCTCGACGTTGGTACCACCGCTCGAGCGACTACTCGACAAGGGCGTCGCGCTGCCGGACGGGACGGCGGTCAATGTCGTGGACTTCCAGGACCAGGACGCCGAGCTGGCGCCGCGAGCCTATCCGCTCGGCCTCGTCCTGAACGAGGTAGGGGCAGAGTGGGGCGCTACTGGTCCAGTAAACCTGACGATCGTGTACGCCTATCGACCGGCCGATCTCGACCTGGCCGGCGCGCTGTCCCAGGCCATCACGGTACCTGATCGCTTCTCGAGCTGGCTCGAGTACGACCTCGCCATCTACTTCAACCAGAAGGACATTGGGCGCGCGGCGGCGGATCCCGAGGAATTGAAGCGGCTCACAGCGCTCCAGGAAGTCGTCTTCCAGGATCTGCTCCAGTACCTCGACCACGTCATGGGCCCGGCGATCCGGCGCTTCATTCTGCCGACATCGGGCGCTACGCGCGGCTCGGACAAGGCGTAGCCCGTGCCGTTCCCCACGAAGCGGCTCGGTCCCTTCCTCGGCGGTGTGACCGATGCCGCCAATCCGCTCGTCGTCGAGGGCAAGACGGTCGTGCGCTACGCGCGCAATGCGGTCCTCGACGGCGTGGGCCGGCTCATCGCGCGCGGAGGGACCGCCGTCGCGCTGACGCTGAAAGATGACCAGGGCGCCCCGGCGACCGTGACCAGCGTGGTCGCGCTGGTGCCGTTCGGCGATGGCGCGCTCGCGGTCGGCCACTCGACGGTGACGTCCAAGTTCTATCTCTACTGGTTGAAGGATGACCTCACCGACTGGTACAACTCGAGCAAGGCGCTGCAGGGCACGACCAATGTGGCGCCCGTGGCGGTGCTGTGGACCGGGGCTGCGGCCCCGGCTAACGTAATGCTCGCCGAGGGGCTGAACGTCGCCTACATCGCGCACAGCCTGGCGTCGACCACGTTCAAGACCCAGCAGTTCGACACGACCGTCTCGCCGGCCGTGCTGTCGGCATTCCAGGCGAACCTCCGCGGCGCTGGCGCCGAGGACACGTACTTCCGCGGCGTCGTGAGCTTCCAGCAGCATCTATGGGGTTGGGGCTACGGATCGCAGGCGGCGGGAGACAATAGTCGGCCCGAACTCGCGCGCTTCTCGACGCCATTCTTCGGTGCGATGGCGCAGTCCGACAGCATCGCCGTGGGGCACCGCGTCCGCAGCGTTCGCGAGACGATCGTGCTCGGCATCGTCGCGGGACAGGCGCTCTATCTCGGGACGAACTTCTCCATTTGGCCGGTCACCGGATTCGGCCGCAACTCGTGGGACAAGAGCCGTCCGATTGACGACGCCTACGGCTTCGCCGGGATCCGCTCGGCCTGCGCGGGCCCAAACGGCTATCTGTACTACTGGTCGCATCGTGGGCCGATGCGCGTGCTCGGCTACGGGCCGCCCGAACCACTGTGGCCGCGGGTTGCGCAGACGATCGTCGGCGTCGTGAACGAGCAGAACGTGGTGGCCGGCTACGATCCGACGACTGACCAGGTGGTCTGGCTCTACCAGGACCAGGCCAGCGGTCGGGTGTCGCGGCTCTGTGCCTATGACGTGCTGCGCGAGGCGATCCTGGGGCCCGATGGGGACGTCGGGCTCGGTGTGAACGTGCTGGCGTTCATCACCCCAATCTTCGCCACGGCAGCGCCGGGCCCCGCCGGGCCGCCGACGACGGCGTCGACGGACGGCATTGGCTCGACGATCGCGACGGCGCACTGGGTCAACGGCGACAGCTCTCCCGAGACGGTGACGCAGCTCGAATATCGGACGCCCCAGGGCTCCGGAGCTTGGACTGTCGCGAGCAGCACGATCGCGTCGGGGATCACGAGCTTCCAGCTTACCGGGCTCACGCAGTCACTCAACTACGAGTGGCGCGCAAAGCACATCCGCAACGGCATCTCGACGGCCTACCTTGGGCCGGTCGCCGGCAGTCAATTCATGACCGCTGGTCCGCTCGCAGCTCCCACCAATTGCGTGCTGACATACATCCCACCGCCGACCTACCTCAAGACGGCGTGGACGAACAGCGGCGAGTCGGGCGTCTCGACGGAGATCTGGCACGACAGCGGCGGGGGCTATGCGCTTGTCAACACCGTAGGCCCGGGGTCTACCTCGGACTTCCGGAACATCGCGGGCCAGCACGGGACGTTTAATGCGAAGGTACGGCACGTGAAGACTGGCTTCATCGCGTCTGCGTTCAGTAACGTCGGCACGGTGGTGGTGCCCTAGTGGCTGGCGCGCTCTACCTCGGCGAGGCGGCAGGCGGCCGAATCCTCCGCGCGGGCGTCGGCTTCGCGCAGATCGGCGATTCCTACCAGCTCGAGTTGCGCACCTGGCCCGATCGTCCGCTGGGCGACGATGGCGAGTGCATCTTCCGCTGGCTCACCGCGCTGGTGCGTCACACCAACGGCTACGCGATCCGAATGACGCCGATCGTCGATGGCGTCCCGGGCCCTGACGTCGACTTCAATGGCGCGGCGCCGGCGGCCGGCAGCGAAGAGGTCGCGCGGCTGCGCTGCTGGCCGATGCTTCGGGGGAACCGCATCGAGGCGATCGTGAAGACCACGGCACTCCTCGGGCCGATCGAGATGGTCGACGTGCAGTACGGCTACGCGCCAATTCGGATGGGCCGGTGATTCCGCTGCCGGTCTCTGAGGGCTCGGAGAATATCCGCACGCTGGCGCGGCTCGAGCGGGAGGACTTCACTGGGATTGTAGTCGCGACGCTGTCGTTGACGCAGAACCCGATCGAGGCGGCAGCCCCTCCGGGGACGAGCGTCTATATCGACGTGTTCAAAAACGGTCTTCTATTGGCGAACATCGGCGGCGCGGACTACACTGTAGCGGGTAAGGTCATCACGTTTGCGGTGGCCCTGGTTGCAGGCGACAAGGTGACGGTGAAGTATTACGCGAGGGCCTACTAACATGGGTTTCAACCTCGGGAAGGCTGTTCTTGGTGGGGCTGGTGCCGGATTTCTCAAAGGCAGTGGAAAAATCAAGCCCACACGATCGGCCGGCATCCTCTCAGCAGAGACAGATACTGAGGGCGCGCGCGCTGGCAAGCAGTATGGCCAGTACCAGGACATCCTCGGCGGTGGCCAGGATGCGCTGAACCAGAGCATCGAGTCGGCGATGTCGGCCGCGATGCCCGAGTTCCGTAAGGCGATGCAGGGCACCCAGGAGACGGAGATCGCACGCGGGGTTGGCCTGGGCGAGCTGGGCACCTCCTACGAGGGCGATCTCGAGTCGGCCTTCCAGCGCAACATCGCCAACGCGGCCGGATCGCAGGCCCTGGGGCTGTACGGTGAGCGGCTCGGCGCCTCCCAGTACGGCTATGAGTCGGGCGAGAACCGCTACATGGAGTCGCTGTCGGGCAACCGAGATTACGAGACCTCGCTCGAGAACGCGAACCGGAAGCGGAAGTCCGGACTGTTCGGCGCGCTCGGCGGGGTGGCCGGCGGCCTCATTGGTGGCCCGATGGGAGCTGAGTTGGGCGCCGCGGCTGGATCGGCGCTGTGAGCGGTCCCCGCGTCCTGCCGGAGTATTACGGTCCCAACGGCGACCAGATCGCCAACGCGTTCTACAACCAGGCCGGCCGCAAGCGCCAGAACATGCTCGACACGCGCGCGGGGAAAGAATCCGACGCGCGCCTCGCCGAGTCGACCTACCGGCTCCAGCACGAGCAGCAGATCGATCCGCTCGAAGACGCCATTCGACGTGCGACCGCGCGCGAGCACGGCATCATGGGCCCCGGCGAGCAGGGCGCGACCGACATGCAACCTGGCGGGCAGTCAGGCTTGCCGCCGGTGCAGATGCCACAACAACCCCCGCCAGCGGCGGGACCGCCCACCGGCAAGGTCATGAACCCGCTGTACGACATGACGCCGGTCGAGGGGACGGCGCACGCGCTGCCGGGCGCGTTCAACCCGGTCACCGGGACGCACAACCCGGCCGACGTCAACCTGGGCGGCGGCTATCGACTCCAAGGCGCCATGACGCCGGAAGGTCGGAGGGGTCGCGATGCGTCGGAGTTGGCGGCGGCGCACATCCCTGGTCTCACGCCCGAGCTGGCGATGTACCTGTCGGACCATCCTGAGCACATCGCGCCGTTCATCCAGCGCGCGTACGGGCGCGTGGGCCAGCGCTGGGAGCCAGGGTCCGAAGAAGAGGCGCTAGATTACGAAGGGAAGCTTGCGGCGCTCAGGCACCACGAGACGCAGCGGCAGGCCGGGCAGCTCACGCTTGAGCAGGCACTCTCGCAGGTCGACGAGGCGTACAGCGAACGCGATCCCATCTCCGGCGGCATCAAGTCCAGCCGGCTGTCGATGCCATCGCGGATGCGGCTTGCGCAGGAAGTCATGCACGGCAACTACAGCCACCTCGGCGCGTCGAACAAGTTCGGCACCGCCCCGCTCGATCGCGGACAGGGCGGCGCGACGAGCAAGCGCCACATCACGAAGGACCAGCAAGCCTATCTCCAGCACACTGGGAAGTGGGACCCCTCTCGTTACATCGTCGATCCCAACTGAGCCGTGTCCGATCCCCTCGCCGGATATAAGCCCGGCTGGCAGGACGAGCCCGAAGAGCAGGATCCGCTCGCCGGCTACACCGCTGACTGGCGGAAGAAGAAGACTGCAGCTCCCGCCGCTGTAGCGCCGCCGGCGCCTTCCCAAAGTACGGCCCCCGCCGCTGCTCCACCGACGCGATTCCCGGAGAACGCGCCGGCGTACGATCGCTTCGGCGAGCCGAGCAACGCGGCCGCCCAAGACGTCGAGGCGATGCACGCCTACCAGCCGACCGAGATGGAAGAGTCGATGACGCCGCGGACGCGCGCGCTCGGCTTCGGCGTCAACCTAGGGCGTGGGATCCTGAATCTCGTCAAGCTCCCCTTCCAGGCGGCCGGGGCGATAGCGGCGCCGCTTTCGCCGGAAGAAGCGCGCAACCCATTCACCCAGGCGGCCGCGACACGCGGCGGCCCGCGCGCGGTGGAGGACGTGCGGCGCATTGCCGCGCAGCCAGATCTTCCAGGACCGAGTGAGCCGGTGGCGTTCGCGAAGGGACTGAACCCGCTGCCAGTCCTGGAGCAGGCGTTTGGCCATCGGGATCCGGCGGCGCTGGGCCAGCTCGGCGGCATGGTCGTTGGAGGCAAGCTGCTTGGCGAGGCGCTGCGTACGCCGCCCGGGAGTGCGCTCGCGCGCGGGACGACGGCCACCCTTGAGGCCGAGCAAGCCTTCCGAACGCTCGGGCTCGATCCCACGACCGCCACCGCCGCTGACGTCGACGCGGCTTTCCGCGAGGTGGCGAAACGCACCCACCCCGACACGCACCCGGCCGACCCGATCGCGGCCGCACAGGAGTACGCCGCGGCCGATGCCGCCAAGACGACCGCGCTCGAAGCGCTGGGCCGTGAGCGACCGCAGCCGCCCGTCGCGCCGCGGCCGCCCGAACCGCGGCCCCAGCAGCCCGGCACACCGCCTCAGCCCGACGTCGCAGCCGAGGAGGTCGCCTACCGCGCTCGGCAGGCGAAGACCGCCGCTGCGCCGGCGGCACCGCCAGAGCCAGCGCCCGCCGCGCCGGCTGCCGAGGGCCGGCCCGCGTACCCTGTCCCCCAGGCGCCATTCCGCCCGCTTGAGGAGATGAGTGAGCGGGAGATCGCCGAGGAGGGAGCGCTTCTCAGCATCGTGGCGCAGAAGACGCCCGAGCAGCTCGCGCGCGCCTACGAGATCCGCGACTACCACGCCGCGCAGCCGCGCCAGCCATCCCCACCGGTCGAGGAGAGCGCGCTGGAGAGCACCGCAGAGCACGCCGCGGCAGCCAGCCGGTCCCTCCTCGAGAAGGAGCGGCGTGGCGCTCAGCAGGCGTTCGAGGGACCCGAGCGGCGCGCTGTGGAGGCCCAGCCTACTGCCCCGGCGCCACAGGCTGCCCCACCGGCCGAAGCTGCTGCTCTTCGTGCGGAGAAGCCCCCGATCGTTCGGCCTGGGGCACCACAGGCACGCGCGCCCGTCACCCCGCAGGTCGCGCCGGTGAAGGGCACCGCTCCGCTGGGGATGCCCGGCATCACCAAGGAGGTTCCACGTGAAACTACCGAAGCCCCAGCCGAAGGGGGCGCTCCCGAAGGAGTCGCTGTACCGCCAGCTCCACGAGGAGAGCCTACAGGAGAACCGGCCCGACCTGTACGCGAGCCTGGCGCGGAGCAACCAACTGTCGGACCACCTGAAGAACGTGAGCCACGCGGCGGCGCTGGACCACGCGAGCCATCTGGATTACCTCCGGAAGCACGACCCCTACCAGAAGTCACGGCACGGGAGCCGGCGCCAGTACGAGAACGGGCTCGAGCAGAGGGCGAGGGAGTTGGTGCTGAACGACCGAGTGCTGGTGCCCACGAAGGAGGACCAGCGCTGGTTGGAGAGCGAGGGCCAGGACGGGGATCAGACTATCGGATCACTGCCGATGATCGCCTTGGCGCAGGCGGTCCGATCGCCAAGCTCCGGGGGAACCTCGACGCCATCCGGACCCTCAAGCAGCTAGCCGCCGAGGGCCGCCAGGCGACGCCGGCCGAGCAGGCGCAGCTCGTGAAGTACGTCGGCTGGGGCGCGATGCCCCAGGCGTTCAACGTGTCGCACCCCGACGTCGGCACCGAGGCGAAGGAGATTCAGTCGCTCCTGTCGCCGGCCGAGTACGAGGCGGCGCGGGCGTCGACGCCGAATGCGCACTACACGTCCGAAGTGGTGGTGCGCTCGATTTACGACGCGCTCGATCGGCTGGGCCTGCCGGCGCGCGCGCGCCTGCTGGAACCTAGCGCGGGGGTGGGACACTTCCTCGGGCTCGGACCCGCGAGCGCGCGCTGGACTGCCGTGGAGCTCGACCCAACCACTGCGGCGATTCTGAAGCAGCTCTACCCGAACGCCGACGTGCGCGCCGGCGGGTTCGAGGAGCAGAACATCCCGCAGGGCTTCTACCACGCGGCCGTCACCAACGTCCCGTTCGGCGATTACTCCGTGCACGACCCTGCGTTCAACAAACACGCATGGCCGATTCACAACTACTTCGTCGCGAAGATGCTGGACCACGTGCGCCCGGGTGGCGTCGTCGCGGTGATCACCAGCCGGTACTCGATGGACTCAGGGAAGCACACGAACTGGCGCCGCTATATCGCCGATCGCGCGGATCTCCTGGGCGCCGTCCGTCTGCCAAACACCGCGTTCAAGGCGAACGCCGGCACTGAGGTCGTGGCCGACATCCTGTTCCTGCAGAAGCGGCTCGAGGGCGTCCCGGCCGGCGGTGAGTCCTGGGTGAACTCGGTGCCGCGCGACGTCGCCGGCAAGACGGTGCCAGTCAGCGAGTATTTCGAGCGGCACCCCGAGAAGGTGCTTGGCAACGAAGCGCTCGCCGGCACGATGTACCGCGGGGACGAGTACACCGTCGAGCCGACCGAAGGGCAGGACCTGGCCGCGGCGCTGAAGGACGCGCTCACCACGCTGCCGATGGACGTCATGGACGCGCTGCCGCCCCAGCCGACCGACATGGCGACGGGCCGCGCGCCGTCGACGGAGACCGGCTACCGCCTCGAGGGGGACAAGGTCCTTCTGAATGGCGAGCCAGTCACCGGTGGCAAGGTCGCGCAGATCAAGTCGATGGTGAAGCTGCGCGATGCCGCGCGCGAAGTGTTGCGCACCCAGGTCGAGGACGAGCCAGATGCCGTGCAGGTGGCGGCGCGGAAGAAGCTGAACACCGCCTACGAGCCGGTGCTGCGCAGGTATGGCCCGCTCAACAAGACGGTGAAGTCGGGCACCGGTACGCGCCGGCCGAACCTCGAAGTCTTCCAGGACGATCCGGACGTGTCACTGCTCGCGGCGCTCGAGCGCGTGGACGAAGAGGCCGAGACCTACAGCAAAGAGGCCATCTTCACCGAGCGCGTGATCGACAAGCAGCCGCCCATCAAGGCGGACACGCCAAACGATGCGCTGCTCGCCGTCCTGAACGAGCGGGGCCGCGTTGACCTCGACCGGATCGGCGCGCTGCTCGGGCAGACCGCGGACCAGGTGCGCGAGGCCCTGCGCGGCCTAATCTACGAGGACCCTGCGACATCGCTGCACGAGACGGCCGACAACTATCTGTCGGGCAACGTGCGCGCGAAGCTGAAGTCCGCCCAGGCCGCGGCGAAGGCGGATCCGCGCTACGAAGAGAACGCCCGGGCGCTCGAGAAGGTGCAGCCCGAGGACGTACCCCCATCGCAGATTGCCGCCTCGCCTGGCGCGCCCTGGGTGCCTACCAGCGACGTCGTGGACTTCATCGAGGAGCTGCTCGGCAAGGGTAACTACGGCCATCGGGTGAAGGTGGCGTACCTGCCGGTCGAGGCGACATGGTCGGTCGAGGCGCCCTACGAGGTGATCAACGCCGTCACCGCGAAGAAGGAGTGGGGGACCGAGCGCGCCGGCGCCGTGCGGCTCATCGAGGACGCGCTGAACCAGACCGCCACGGCCGTCTACGACTATGATGCCGAAGGCAAGCGCATCTTGAACGAGAAGGAGACGATCGCGGCGCGCGAGGCCCAGCAGCGGATCAAGGACCGCTTCGCCGAGTGGGTGTGGAAGGACGAGGCCCGCGGGACGCGGCTGCACCGGGTCTACAACGACACCTACAACAATCACCGGCCGGCGCGCTTCGACGGCACGCACCTCACGCTGCCCGGCAGCTCGAACGCCATCAAGCTCCTGCCACACCAGAAGGACGCCATCTGGCGCGGCCTGCAGCAGCGCAAACTCGGCCTCTTCCAGGTGGTCGGCGCCGGCAAGACGTACGAGATGGCCGCGATGGCGATGGAGGCGAAGCGGCTCGGCCTGACGCACAAGCCGATGCACGTCGTCCCCAACCATCTCGTGGGCCAGTTCCAGCGAGATTTCCTGAAGCTCTACCCGGCGGCGCGCATCCTCGTGGCGGACGACAAGAGCTTCGCCCGGGCTGGCGCGGCGGCGCGGAAGGAATTCACCGCTCGAGCGGCCACCGGCAATTGGGATTCCATCGTCATCACGCACTCCTCGTTCGCGCGGATCCCGATGTCGAAGGAGTTCGAGACAGCTTTCATCCGGGAGCTGCTCGGCCAGTACGCCGAGGCGGCGATCGAGGCGAGAGAGGGCCGGAACCGCGACCTGACGAAGATGATCGAAAAGGGGAAGAAGCGGCTCGAGGCCCGACTCAAGCAGATCGAGAACCGGGAGGCGAAGGACGACCTGCTGCCGTTCGAGCAGCTCGGCGTCGACCATCTCTTCGCCGACGAAGCGCAGGCGTACAAGAACCTGTACTTCATGACGAAGATGCGGAACGTCCCGGGCGCCGGCCAGCTTACCCAGCGCTCGATGGATATGTACCTCAAGTCGCGCTACCTGGATCAGTCGGGCGGCCGGCTGGTGCTGGCGACCGGCACACCGATCTCGAACACGATCAGCGAGATGTTCACTATGCAGCGCTACCTGCAGCCCGAACTGCTGCGGGAGCGTGGCATCGAGCACTTCGACGCCTGGGCCGCGACGTTCGGGGAGGCGCGCACTGCGCTCGAGCTGGCCCCGTCCGGTAGCGGGTACCGGATGAATACGCGGTTCGCCTACTTCAAGAACGTCGGCGAACTCGCCCAGCTTTTCCGCGCGATGGCCGACGTCAAGACGGCGGACGACCTCAAGCTCCCCATCCCGAAGCTGCGCGGTGGCAAGCCGGCGCCGGTCGTGGTTCCCGGCCGGCCCGAGTTGAAGGCGTACATCGAGTCGCTGGTGAAACGCGCCGCGGCCATCAAGGCCCGGAAGGTCGACCCCACAGTCGACAACATGCTGAAGATCACGCACGACGGGCGCTTTGCCGCGCTCGACATGCGCCTCGTGGATCCCACGCTGGAGGAGGGACCGAACAGCAAGATCAAGGCGGTGGCGGATCAGGTGCACCGAATCTGGCAGGAGAACGCCGAGGGCAAGGCGGCGCAGCTCATCTTCCTGAACGCCGTGCGCCCGGGCTTCGAGAAGCTGGACGTGTACGGCGAGGTGAAGCGCGCGATGATCGCGCGGGGGATCCCGGCCGATCAGATCGCCTATGTGCACGACGCCGACACCGACCTGAAGAAGGAGACGCTGTTCCGGCGCGTGCGCGAGGGCCGGGTGCGCGTGATGATGGGCTCGATTCAGAAGATGGGGATGGGCACGAACGTGCAGGACCGGCTGCTCGCGCTCCACCACGTCGACGCGCCCTGGCGGCCGGCGGATATTGAGCAGGGGGATGGGCGGATCCTGCGCCGCGGCAACCGGAACCCCGAGGTGCAGATCTACCACTACGTCACCGAGGGGAGCTTCGACAGCTACATCTGGCAGATGCTGGAGCGCAAGGCGCGCTCGATCGACCAGATGATGAAAGCCGAGGCGTCGACCCGCACCATCGAGGACGTGGACGGCCGGGCGCTGACGTTCGCGGAGATCAAGGCCATCTCGACGGGGAATCCACTGGTGATGGAGAAGGCATCGGTCGACGCCGAGATACAGCGGTTGAACCGGTTGGCATCGTCGCACCGCGATCGTCAGTTCTCCATCAAGCAGGACCTGGCGGGGATGCCGGAGCGTGTAGCTGGGCTACAAAAGTACATCAGCGACATTGAGACCGACCAAGGGAAGCTGGTCGACGTCGCCGGCAAGGCGTTCACGGTCAAGCTCGGCAGCGACGTCTACACCGATCGCGCCAAGGCCGGCGAGCGGCTGGTGGACCTACGCGGAAAGCTGGCCGCCGGCGAGAAGTCACAGACCGTCCGGCTCGGCCAGTTCGCCGGGCTCGACCTCATGTACTTCTTCGGCTCGGGCGGTGAGCCCTACTTCTCCATTCAGGGCGAGCGCAGCTACGGGACGCCGATGCCGGACAATCCCCAGGGCGTCGTGCAGTCGCTCGAGTACCTGCCCAAGCGCGTGCCGATCGAGCGGCAGAACGCGATGGACCGGCTGGCGAACCTCCAGAAGCAGGCCGCGGATCTCGAGCGGCTAAAGGACGAGCCGTTCGCCCAGGCCGACGCGCTGGCCAAGCTCGCGAAGCGCCAGGAGGAACTGAACCGACAGCTTGACCTGGACAAGTCCGAAGAGAACGAAGTTGCGGAAGAGGCCGAGATTCCCGACGAGGGTACCCAGGAAGCCGAGGACGGCGCCGCGGTCGTCGATCTCGAGGACGCGCTGGCCGAGGCCGCGGGGACGCCGCCAGGGGAGGCGCCGGCGCCGATGCCGGCCGCGATGAGTAGCACGCTACGTGAGCAGCTCGTCGACGCCCTGAAGCTCTCCCACGCCGAGAGTGAGAACCTGTCCGACACCGACATCGCGCGCGAGGCGGTGAAGCAGGGGATGCTGGATGACGTCACCCAGCGCGACCTGCTCGAGAACGTCCAGCGTTGGGTCGGTGAGACCGGGGCCGGGCTGTCCCAGCGCGAGCTGGACGACGCCGACGTTGAGGCCGCGCTGCGTCAGGCAGACGCGGACGGCACGCCGCATATCTACGCGGAGAAGGAACCCGAGGGGCTGGGCTTCATCTCGAACTACTTCCTGCCGCCCGCCGCGGCGATGGACCGGCTGACCTACTCGAAGAATCCCGAGACGGCGGCCGCGGCGCGCATCGGCCGGCGGATCGTCGAGATGGGCCAGAACGCGCACCTCGCCCTGTCGCGCTATGCCGACCAGCGGGAAGCCCTGGTCCGCCAGACCGAGAAGGGACTGAACAAGCGCGAGCTGGAGCAATTGGACAGGGCGCTGCGCTCGACTGCGCGCACCGAGGACCTGCCGGCCGAGACGCCGGCGAAGATCGCGGCCGCCCACGCGGCCTGGCGCAGGCAGTTCCTCGAGGACAAGCGGCTGATGGGCAAGATGCGCCGGCTGGTGCTGCGCGGCCGCTCGAAGGCCATCCTGGATGCAGCGCTCGAGGAGTGGCCGGAAGGCACGCCGGCGCCCGACTTCGAGACCACGCCCGTCAATCGCCGCCGGCTGCTCGACGTCGCCGACGATCACGGGATCTCGTCGAACCCCACGACCCGGGACGAGTGGCAGGACCTGTACGACCATCTCAAGGCCGAGAAGGCACGGATCGCCAAGCCTGCGTACATGGACTCGCCGGACCTGCGCACCACGTTCCAGTACGTCCGCGGCGAGGGCGGCATCGACGCCTACGCCCCCGAGGTGCACCTGGGCGACTGGAAGGTGCGCGCCGGCGCGCTGACCAAGCGGTTCGTGGACCGGATGGACGCGCTGAAGTACGCCCGCACCCTGCTCGAGGCTGGCCAGTATCACGACGACATCACGATCGTGCGCGACGGCTACATGCCCGACTACGGCGTGCACCTGTCGCGGAAGGCGTGGCTCGCAATGCGCGCCAAGCTGGCGCAGATCGCCGGCGACGAGTCAGCGTCGGTCGCGATGCAGGCCGGCAAGGTGAAGATCCGCCCGCGCTCGCGATTCTTCGCTCACGGTCAGCGCCGGATGACCACGCTCGAGACCTACGAGAAGGACTTCTCGAAGTACGTGCGCACGTACAACTGGCGGCTGTCGCGCTATCTCGCCTTCCAGCCGTTCCGGCACGGGGCGACTGATCTCCTGGAATCGCTGCCCCACGATGGCGGCTGGCGCGACTGGGCCGAGGCGTACATCGCCGGCGCGCAGGGCGTGCCGGGCGAGCTGACGACCAGCATCAACAACACGCTGGCGACGCTGTCGAAGGGCTACCTGGGCCCGATCCCGCTGCAGAAGACGGCCGGCATGTGGCAGCGCTTCGTGTCGTTCTGGCTCGGCGGTTACAACCCCGTCTGGCCAGTGCTCCACACGATTCAGTACATGACCAACGTGCCATCGTCCTTCGAGACGAACGGCCATGTCCACGCCTGGCGCGGTCTCGCGGAACTCGTGAAGGGCTCGGCTGAGTCGAAGGCCGCGATCGACGCGGCCGGTGTGCGCTTCCAGCATCCCAGCTACGCGGTCTCGGAGTACCTGCCGCGCGGCGTTGGTGGCAAGGGCGAAGCGTGGTGGCACCCGATGTGGATGTTCAACACCGCGCTCGACGTCATGCGCTCGGCGACGGTACTGGCGAAGTATTGGGAGCAGCGGGGAGCAGGTCGCGCGGTCGCGGATGCCCAAGCTGCGGCGACGCAGTTCGTGCGTGATACCTACTTCGACTTCTCAATGGCGAACGCGCCGCGCGTCATGCGCGGGCCGCTCGGCCGCGTGGCCGGCCAACTCCAACTCTACGGGCTGAACCAGATGCTCTTTGCCGAGGACATCTTCCGCCACGGCAACTACCGCCAGAAGGCGGCCTTCACCTTCCAGACCTGGGCCTGGATCGGCGCCGCGGGACTGATGGCGACCTGGCCCTTCTTCGTGCTGAACTGGTTGCTCGGCAAAACGGGCGTCTTCCGCGACAAGAACGGCCGGAAGGATACGCCCTGGGGTGCGCTGTGGGATCGGCTGGGGCCGGCCGATGCGACGCGCGCGCTGTCGGCGTTCAAGTACGGGATCTTCGGCGCGTTCGGGATCAACCTGTCCGAGCACGTGGGGATGATGGGCCCGAGCGGGTGGCGGATGCCCGTGCCGGCGAGTCTGCTCTCCAAAGCGGCCCAGGCGCTGACCAACAAGGACCCGCGCCGGCGTCGCGCCGCGGCACAGCAGCTCACGCCCGTGATCGTGCAGCGCCTCCAGCGCGCGTGGGCGGCCGCGCACGAACACAAGATCCGCGATAGCTTCGGGCGTGTGGTCCAGGACACGACGACAGCGGCGGATCCTTTGCGCATCGCGGCGGGGTTCCGGTCAGTCACCCAGGCCGACCGCCAGGAGCGACTCGATCGAGAGCAGGAGATCATCGCCGAGTTCCAGGACGCCCGACTCGGCTGGCTCGACCAGGTGGCGAAGGCATACCGTGAAGGCGGATGGGACGCCGCGTCGACGGTGCTCGAGGATGCGCGCCGGGACGGGGTGTACCTGACCGGCCTCGACGTCCGCAACTACGTCAAGCGCGCCGAGCAGACGGCCGAGCAGCGGGAACGCGCCCGCACGCCCGTGCCGCTACGTCCGGGGTTCGGGATGCCGGGAACCCGCCGGCGAAAGGTGGTGCCATGACCCCGGTTGACTGGTCAGCAGTAGGGATCACGCTGTTCAGCATTGCCACCGGTTCGGTGAAGTGGCTCATCCCGGGGATTAAGCAGCTGCTCCAGCCTCCCTTGGTGCACCAGGGCAACGGGTCGTCGTCGCGGACGATCGAGGCGCGGATGGCCGGCGGTGAGGCCGCCACCATGCTGGCAGAGGTCCGGGAGAATCGCCGTGGCATCGACGCGGCCAACACCGGGCTCGATTCGGTGCACGCGCTCATCGTGAGCCTGGCAAAAGCAAGTGAGCGGAGCGCCGAGCTGCTTGAGCAGGTCGCGACGCTCGGGCTAAAGTCCGCCGATCGGTGGATCGCGATCGGCGAGAACACGGAAGCGATGAACCGAATGCTTCAGTTACACACCGGGCTCCTCGATCGAGCGGTGATCCAACTCGACGCGGTGCACGCAAACCTGCCAGCCGTACCTAAAAAACGTTCTAGGAGGGAAGGGCCATGAGCGTCACCGTTTCCCAGTCTACCGGACTAGTTAGCGTGCCGACGACGACCGAGTTCGCTGCCCTTGCGGCGAAAGTCTCGATGCTTCAAACGACTCTGATCACACTCACCACGCGGCACGACGCGCTCGTGGCTGAAGTAATTGCCGACGAAGGGCTAATCGCAGCGCTTCAAGTACCTGCCGTGCCTCCCGTAGTCGTGCAACCTCCCGCACCCTCTGACGGTGGAATCATCTTCGCCAGTGACTGGGCGAGTGGGGAACCCATCCTCCTGTCGGTCGTGCCAGGGTTCGGCCCCGGCGGCCGCAACGCGTTGAAGGTGTTGCAGCGCGGCCAGAATCTCGCCGCGGCGGTCCAGAAGGACGGCCTCGCCAATCTCTCGACCGACTACTATGTGCGCTTCTGGATGCGGAACGACGACACGTCCGGGTCGGGCGACCATTGCGTGACGCCGGACATCTACCGCTACCCGAACCTGACGTACATCCGCAAAATGTCGAACGCGGCTGGCTGGACGTTCGTGATGAGCCTCTACGGGGTGGCGTTCATCTATCCCGTCAGTCACATCGGCCCCGCGATGCAGCTCGCGCATGGGACGTGGTACCGCTTCGAGTATTTCGTCCACTTCGTAGACGCGACGCACGTGCAGGTGCACCCTCGTGTCTATGACGCGAGCGGGATGCTGATCTTGAGCGATGCGGACTTCCAGCAGTCGGACTGGGGCAGCGCGGTCTTGAACGGCGCGAGCAACTGGACCCTGGAGCGGCTCTACGCCACCGGGTTCAGCTACGCCGTGGTGCCGGACGCGCTGCAGAGCTTCGCGATGGGCAACAACGGGCAGGCCGGCGCCGTGGATACCGGGCTCCCGTGGTACTTTGCCGGACTGGAGATCCGCACCGATCGCTGGCCTGGCCCATGATGGCCATCTCCAGGAAACGGGGGGAGCGATGAGAGGGAAGCACGTTCGCACCATCGTAGGGATCCTGTTCATGGTCCTCGGCGCCGGGTCGGTGATTGGCGCGCGCTGGCTCGAGCCGGTCCACGCCGCCTGTGCCTCGTCCTGGGTGGAGGTGGCCAGCCACTACGGCTTCCCGTCACTGCTCTTCCTGGGCGGCCTCGCCATGTTCAACCGCGCGGCCTTTGGTGACATCGTCGATGGCGCGAAGAGTCTCGTACGGAGGAGACCGGCATGACTGGGGAGCTGATACGGTTTGTCAAAGGGGAGGAAGGGCTGGTACTGGTGCCTTATCTCTGCCCCGCGGGGTACCCGACTATCGGCTACGGCCACCGGATCCCCTCGCTGGCCCATCCGCAGATCAGTGAGGCAGAGGCCGACCAGCTCCTCGTGATCGACCTGAACATCGCCGAGCGCGGCGCGATCGCGCTGTGTCCTAATCTCATCGACGAGCCGCGGCGCTTGGCGGCGCTGACGGACTTGGTCTTCAACGTCGGACGAGATGCCCTGGACGGCGTGGATCCGAGCGACCTGACTGACGACGCCGGCGTCATCAAGTGCCTGCGCGCTGAGGATTGGGAGGGCGCGGCCCTACACTTCCGGAAGTGGGACCACGCGAAGGTGAACGGCACGCTCATCGAGATGCCGGGCCTTAAGCACCGGCGCGAGGTCTGCGCCGACTGGATCAAGGAGGGTGGATGAAACGCCTCTGGCCGATCGGCGCGCTCATTATTCTGGTGGCGATCCTCACGCGCGAGTTCTTCCCGAAGCACGTGCAGGGGCCGCCGCCGCCGCCGATGATCGTCACCGTCCATGACACGCTGCACGACACGCTGCGGATCTCGGTGCCGAGGGACGTGCCGGGCCCCACGCTGACGATCCGGGTGACCGTGCACGACACCACGTACGTCAATGTCGCGGCTGCGCCGGCGGAGCGCACCAATATCTGGCCCGTGTTGAGCGTCGACGTCGGCCGGAAGATCGGCGACACCACGACGGTGAACACGTTCAGCCTTCGCAGCGGCGAGGGCGGGACCGCCAAGATCTATACGGCGGGGCCTCTCCTGGCGGTGTGGGCGGATAGCACGCCGACGCCGCGCTACCTCTTCGGCTCCCCGCCGCCACCCTACCAGGTGCACCTCGTCAGCAAGGTGAAATGGGGCGGGCTGGGGTTTGCGAGCTGCGAAGTTGCTAATGCGTTAACGAGGTTGTTACGACCTTGACGAAGTAAACTGGCGAGCGTAATCTAGGTTCAGGTTCGTCGCTCCAAGGGTTCCCATTCAGGGTTTCAGCTTCCTGGGTGCTGTGGTGGATCCTCGGGGAAAGCACAGGGCACGAGCCTCAGCGGGGTGGAGCAGTGGTAGCTCGCCGGGCCCATCACCCGGAGGTCACCGGTTCGATCCCGGTCCCCGCCACTAACTACCGAGCGTCCGCCCACGGTACGCAAAGGCCAAGGTAGGTGAGGCGCAATCCCCGGCCGTGATCTCCGGGCCTACTCGGTAGCTCGCATACACCCTGAAGCGCGAAGTAGTTGAGCGAAGCGAAGTAGATCGAACCCCCCAGGCCGGTCCTGGTCCGCACCTTCTCCGGCAGCCGTGAGGCACTGGGGGGTTTCGATTTCTACCCTATTTTTACCCTATTTAAATGGTATTAAAATGCCATTCTTATTCCCGCCCGCTCTTGACAAGATTCCCGCCGTAATCTAGGTTGACTCCATGCCCAAGCTCCTCGAAGCGGTCACGCTCAAAGTCACTCGGCACGAGTACGCCGCGCTGCGGTGGATGGCGCGGAAGTTGGAACTGAAGCGGTACGCGGGGCGAAAGCCCAGCGCCGCGGCCGTGCTGCGGACCATGAGTCTCGATGAAGTGGTGGGACGGTACGATCTCGAGAGAGAGAAGGCACAGAACCCGGAGCAGCCGACTACTTAAAACGGAAAGAGGTGCGGACAGATGACGACTCCCGAAACACGCCTCGAGTTCGAGGCACGCCGTAGGCTCGGCATCGGTGGCTCAGACGCCGCCGCGATCGTTGGCATGAGCCCCTACACTACCGCGCTCGACGTCTACAACGACAAGCTCGGCCTGGTCCCGTCGAAGACGCCGACCCAGGCCATGCTGCGCGGACGCTACCTGGAATCCGTCGCGGTCGAAATCTTCTGCGAGCTGACGGGCAAGAAGGTGCGCCGTCAGCCCCAGCGCGCCCATGCGGACTTCCCGTTCATCATCGGCAACATCGACCGGCAGATCCTCGCGCGAAACGGCGACGAGGACAATCTGCCGGCGCATCTGAACGGCACCGGCCTCCTCGAGGTAAAGTGCCCGGGCGTGCGGACCTTCCTGCGCTATCAGCGCGAGGGCCTGCCGGCGCACATCATCTGCCAGGGCCAGCACTACATGGGCGTCTACGGCTACGACTGGATGAGCTTCGTCCTGTTCAACGCCGACCTGTGGAAGCTGGTGCACTTCGAGATCGCGCGGGATGACGGATTCATCGAGGGCCTGTTCGAGGCCGAGCGGCGCTTCTGGACCGAGCACGTGCAGAAGCAGATTCCGCCGCCGGCGAGCGGGATGCTGCACGCGACGCTGCCGGATCTCGAGTTGCCGACGACCGCGCCGGGCGAGATCGTGCAGCGCGACGACGCGGAGTACGCCGAGGCGGCGGAGAACCTGGCGACTGCGCGGCAGCTCCTCGAGACGGCCGAGGCGGTGGAGGAGCAGGCGATTGCGCACGTCAAGGAGATCGTCGGCGGCCCCGGCGTCTACGAGGGCGCGAACCTGCGGCTCTACTGGAAGCAGCAGGCCGGCAAGAAGAGCTTCGACCGGAAGGCGCTCGAGGCGTCCCGCCCGCTGGATGCGCTTGCCGTGGCGGCGCACATCAACCTGGCGTTCGAGAACCGTCCACATGGTGGACCCGACCTGTTGCTGAAGGCCATCCTAGAGCGGCTCGCGGACGATGACTGCGCCGTCGACTTCTCTAAGTACGACAAGGTGGGCAAGCCGTTTGAGACGTTCCGGCCCTACTTCCTGAAGCCGCAGGGCCCCGAGGAAGAGTGACCACCCAGGACGTCGAGCGGCTCCAGGAGATCTACGGCGAGTGTGCGCGCGCGTGCATCTACCCGGCCGTCTGGTGGTTCGACTGGGAGCGGCTCGAGCTGGTGCGCTACCGGGATGGCCGCCGTTTCGAGACACGGGATGTGCCGGAGTTGCGGTTGAGCGGCATCGAGCGGCGAGCGGCAGACATGGACGTCGTAGACACGTGGGTGAACGCGCAGGGCGAGGCACGCGAACGATGACCGACACCGTCCACCTCGGCTACGAAGTCGGCACCGGCAAGGCGGTGGTGATTCCGCTCAAGCACATGGTCGTGACCGGCCAGACCCAGGAAGCCGGCAAGACCACGGCGCTCGAGGCGCTCATCGTGCGCTCCGGGTTGCGCGCCGTGACCTTCGTGACGAAGCGCGGCGAGGGATCGTTCAAGGACGGGCGCCGGCTCCAACCGTTCTTCAGGGAGCGCGCAGACTGGGTCTTCGTCAGTTCGCTGATCGACGCGACGCTCGGCGAGAAGAACAAGCTGCTGCGCGCGTGGCTGATGAAGGTCTGCCGCGGCACGAAGACGCTGGCCGAGGTGCAGCGCAACGTGGTAAAGGCCAAGGCGACGGCTCGAGGTTTCTCGGAGTCGATCTACACCGAGATCGAGGGATACCTGGAACTGGTCGTGCCGCAGCTCGCGCAGCTACCGCCGGCGCAGAAGGTCGTGATCGGCACAGGGCTCAACGTGATGGACCTGGCCCGCTACTCGACGGAGTTGCAAGCGCTGGTGATCAGGTCGGTGCTCGAGCACGTGTACGAGCATGAAGAGGGTGTCGTCACAGTCATCCCGGAAGCGTGGGAGTTCCTGCCCGAGGGCCGTGGCTCACCGGTGAAGCGCGAAGCTGAGGCGCTGATTCGCAAGGGCGCCGGGCTGAAGAACTTCGTCTGGCTCGACAGCCAGGACCTCGCCGGCGTGTGGAAGCTCGCGGTGCGCGCGGCGCCGGTCGTGCTGATCGGTGTGCAGCGCGAGGCGAACGAGATCAAGCGCACGCTCGCGAATATCCCCGCCGGCATCGCAAAGCCGACAGGCGGGTCCGTCGCGAAGCTGCAGCTCGGCGAGTTCTTCGCGTGCTGGGGTCAGCATACGATCAAGGTCTACGTGCAGCCTGCGTGGATGGGCGAGTCCGACGCGCAGGCGATTGCGCTCGACCTGGATGCCGGTACACGCGCTGCGATCATCACCAAGGCGCGCATGGCGCACGAACACGAAAAGGAGAACGATGTGACGCGCGAGGAAGAGCAGGCTCTCATTGAGGAGAACGCTAGGCTGCGGCGCGAGGTAAACGACCTGCGCACCGAACTGCAGGCCCTGGCTGGTCGAACGGTCGGTAAGGAGGGGGCGCGATACACGCCCGCAAGTGGGGCAGCTCCGGTACCGTTGAGTCGCAGCACCCCGTCCCCCTCACCAGCCAGTTTCAGTGATGGCCAAGAGGAAGACCTGTATCAGCGGTTCAAGGCACGGCTTGCCGCTGATGCGCCGGCGATCCTGCAAGTCGCCACGATCCGGCCAGAGATCGACGTCACCGTCACGCGCCGGAAGATCGAGGCGGACGAGGGCACGCTCCAGGGGCGGTTGGCGATTCTCATCTCCGAGGGGTTCTTCGCTGACGTGACGAGCGCCAACACGGCGTTCAACGAGCTGGTGCGTCGCGGCAAGGGGAGCGCGAAGCCCAACGTCTACAAGGAGTGCGACAAGCTGGCAACGTTGGGCTTCCTGACGAAGGAGGATGGTGGCTATAAGGCGGTGACGGGGATGAAGGTCAATATTGTGAAGGCAGCCTAGCAGTTGAACCTTTAGGAGGTGCGGACATGACTACGAAACCCGGGAACAAGGTCCTTAGCCTACGCGACATGGTCAACGCTGCCCGCGGCGAGATCGCGGCGGTGCTGCCTGCGCACATGGACGCCGACCGCGTGATCCGCGGCGTGCGCCTGGCGATCGCCCAGAACCCCGACCTCGAGAAGTGCGACCCGAAGACGGTGCTCTTCTCCGTGATGGCCGCGGCGGCGCTCGGCCTCGAGGTGAACAGCCCGCTCCAGTACGCCTGGCTCATCCCCTACAAGACCGAGTGCACGCTGCAGATCGGCTATCGGGGTTACCAGGAGCTCGCGCGGCGCGGCGGCGACGTTCGCCACGTCGAGGCCCGCGTCGTCTACGAGGGCGACCTGTTCGACTACCAGCTCGGCACCGAGCCCAAGATCACCCACAAGCCGGGCGGCGAGACCGACGCAAAGAAGCTGACGCACGCTTACGCGATCGCGTTCCCGAAGGATGGCGGCGCGCCGATCTTCGACGTGCTCACGGCGGACGACGTCGAGCGGGCGCGCAACTCGAGCCGCATGAAGGACGGCGCGACCTGGACCAAGCACACCGCCGAGATGTGGCGCAAGACGGCCGTGCGGCGTCTCGCGAAGTACCTGCCTCTGAGCCCCGAGATGGCGGCGGCGATCGAGATGGACCTGCGCGGTGAGACGGGCGAGGTGCACAGCACCAGCACCATCATCGACAGCGATCGGCAGCTTGCAGCAGGCGTGCAGGAGAAGACCCAGGCCAAGCTCGAAGAGTTGAAGGGGAAGATGGGGGGGACGCCGGCGGCCACCCCGCCGGCGCCGAGTGCTGAGTCTCCCGGACAAGAGCCGGCCCCCCAGGCTCCCGCTCCGGCCACAGCGGACGAGCCGTGGTAACCGTCCCGGCGTTGCGCTACGGCGCCAAGGTCATGGAGCCAGAGCCACGCAACGACAGTCTTGCGGAGGTGGCGGCGATACTGGCGCACGGTGGCCAGTCGGTCATAGTCGAACTTGAGCCGGGCGACGGGACCTACTACAACCTGCTCCTCGTGCCGGCCTGGGCGGCGTACGTACAACCACACCTTGGGCGCTACGGGATCCAGCCGGCCGAGGCGCACCGCTTTCTCATCGTCACGAAGCTCACCGACCAGGAGGGGAGCGCCTTCTACGCGACGCGCGACGTCGGCGAGTGGGATCTGCACGGCATCGAGAACGAATGGAGTCGCACGCTGCTGGTCTGGTGGCTCAGGATCCTCTGGCAGCACATCGGGGAAGCCCGGGGATCGTAATGGACGACATCGTCCAGGGCCCTTACCCGCCCCACGAGCGAGCCATCCGCCGCCAGGAGAACGTCATCGCGGAAGAGATGGCCCAGCTCGAGGGTGATCGGCTGCTCGCCGCCGGCGACGAGAAGGGCGGCATGGCCTGCCTCAAGATCGCAGCGCAACTGCGCCACCGCCGCGATGAGAAGCTCGAGCCGTTCTGATGATCACCGTCGAGTTCGTCGAGGAGCAGCGGCAGCGCATGCTGGCCGCGGCGCAGCATCTCTCCGGTGTCCGCCCCGAGGACCGGGCGGGTGTCGTCAGTGCGGCGCTGCGCATCATCGCGGGGATGATGGCCTGTCGTCACCCCGAGTGCTTCAAGCAGCTCGTCGACGAGTTCCGCCAAGCCACCGTCACCGATCGCGCGAGGCGCAACTGAGTGCGCCGGGGAGCTGCGGGATCTGTGGCTCCGTCGACATCCTCACCTCGCGCGCGATCTTCTGCGGCGGCCGGCCGAAGGGCTGTAAGCCGGGTCTCGTCGCGAACTGCCAGAACTGTGATGCGATGTACCTCGAAGGAGAGTGGCACTTGAAAGCGCACCCGGATTACCTGGCCGTACCGGAGGGCCGGCGCTGGGCCAAGCCCCTCGGCGAGCTGTTCGCCTTCTTGCGCGCCGAGGCCTGGAAGCTGAAAGGCGCGTGGGCCTGGCGCGTGCTACCGCACGGCGCGCTCGTGTCGGTGCGCATCATCCCGCCTGACGAGGGCGCCACCGCGATGGCCTTCCACACCGAGTTGCGCCTGGCCCGGAAGACCGCGCCGGCCGACACGACCGGCTGGCAGAAGTGGAACCAGGAGATTGAGGTCTTTCTCAAGCACCTCACCTCGAGCGACGGGGACTGGCAAGAGACAAAGAACCTGCGGGAGCAGAACAAGGCTGACGTCACGCTGCGATTTCGGATGCGTGGTGAGACGGCCGAGCCGAAGTGCGCGCGCTGCGGCAAGACGCCGGTCATTCAAGCCGGGCTGTTCCGCGAGGATCTGTGCCGCGAGTGCGCGATTAAGGCAGGGAACGCCGACATCGCGGCCAAGCAGGCCGCGGCGGCGCAGCCGTGATGCAGACTGGGGAGGCTGCGGGTCCAGATACGGGCAGCAAGGCTCGAGATGGGGCATCACCTGGCTCGCCGGCGTCTACCGGCGGCTCCATCCCCCGCAGCCGACCCAACCTGTCGATCGCGGAACGCTTCTGGTCGCACGTGGACATGAGCGCCGGCGATGGCGACGTATGCTGGCCGTGGACGGGCGCACTCAACAAGTACGGCTACGGCCACTTCCGCATCGACAACAATGGCGGCGGTGTCGTGCGCTCGCATCGTCTCGCTCTAACGCTGGTCGTGGGGCCGGCCCCCGATGACGCGCCGTACGGGCTCCACGGCTGCGACAATCCCGCCTGCTGCCACGTCCACCCCAAGCACGTCTACTGGGGCACGCAAAGCCAGAACGTGAAGGACGAGTACCGGCGCTATCGCCGCGAGCCCAAGCGTATCGAGCTCCACGGCGAGCAGCAGGATCTCACGTGAGGCGCGTCGTCGAGCTGACGTTCCCGATGCCGGTGAACCTCGCGAACGCGCGCATGCACTGGGCACAGAAACAGCGCCGGCATGACGCCTGGAAGATGCGGGCCCTGGTTCAGGAACGCGGCTTGCGCGTACGCCCCAAGCGGCCGATCAAGCGGTGCCGCGTGAGCGCCATCATGTACCTCGGCCGCGGCGTGATGGATCACGACAACAGCGTCGCGCGCCTCAAGTGGTGTATCGACTTCCTGAAGGAGCGCGGCGTGATCGTGGACGACGACCCGAAGCACCTGACCCTGACGGGGATCCCGGAGCAGCGCCAGGGCAACCCGAAGCGCGTCGTGCTGACGATCGAGGAGATCGAATGACTGGTCCTGTGGGGGCTTCGCTTCCAGGAGCCGCGCCCAATGCTGACTTTGCTGAACTGTGGCTTAGGTTGGGCGACACCAAAGTCGTTGAACTGGGCGAGGTCACCACATCGGCGGTTAACTATTCGCGCATCATAGCAATTGTGGATCGCTTACGGAAACAGGTATCCGGGGCGGCGCTGGAGGCTGGGCCTTCGCCGAGAATCGCATCGATGGATTGCAATGACTGCGGTGCGCGCCCCGGCGAACCTCATGTTGATGGGTGTGGGGAGGCTGGGCCTTCCCCAACGCAGCATGAGATAGGGCGTGCGGGTGACCCTGCGTTCCAGAGCGCGTCACAGCGATATATCGGTCAGCTCCGTGGGCTACTCCTCGAATGGCTGGATACGCCGTTCTTCGCTACGGAAGCGGACTGGCGAGCGTGGGTAGAAGATTTTCGCCCCCGGGTGATTGCTGCCATTCAAGGCGGTACGAATATACAGCTGGGGGTACGTGGGGAGTCCGTCCCGCCTCTCCCAGCGCCACAGTGAGAGCCCGACCCGTGTTGCGCTATCACGGCGGCAAGTGGCGCCTCGCCACCTGGGTGATGACGTTCTTCCCTCCGCACCGCGTCTACGTGGAGCCGTATGGCGGTGCGGCGAGCGTGCTGATTCAGAAGCCGCGCGTCTACGCCGAGATCTACAACGACCTGGACGGCGAGATCGTCAACGTCTTCCGCGTGCTCCAGGACCCTGCCGGCGCCGCACGCCTAGAGCAGCTCCTGCGCGTCACGCCGTTCGCGCGCAAGGAGTTCGAGGGTGTCGCCTACACTCCCTCGAGCGACCCGGTCGAGTCGGCACGCCGCACGATCATGAAGAGCTTTATGGGGTTCGGGAGCTCCGCCATTCACGGCCGCTCGCGCGGGATGCGCACCCGGGCCAGCGTGTGGGGCACCGGCTCGGGCGAGTGCATGACGGGGTTCCGCACGCGGATCTCGACGCACCCTGACCCTCGCACGACGGGCTTCCGCTCCAACAGCAATCGGTCGGGTACGACGCCGGCGCATGACTGGGCGAACTGGCCCGACGCGATCGTCGGGTTCGTCGAGCGCCTGGCCGGCGTTGTGATCGAGTGCCAGGACGGGCTGAAGGTGATGGCGACCCACGACCGGCCCGACAGCCTGCACTACGTGGATCCGCCCTACGTGCGCGCCACGCGCTCGAAGGCGCGCAAGCGGAAGGCCGAGTACCGCTTCGAGATGACCGACGATGAGCACCGGCTGCTCGCCACCTGCCTGCACGGCCTCCAGGGCTGTGTCGTGCTCTCGGGCTACCAGTCCGATCTCTACGCCGAGCTGTACGCAGGCTGGGAACGCCACGACCGCCAGACGTTGGCCGATGGCGCGCGGAAGCGGCTCGAGAGTGTGTGGCTGTCGCCCAGGACGAGCGCGGCGCTGCACGAAGTGAAGCTCGCGCTATGAGCAAGGTGAAGCGTGCCCTCGGCAAAGGCCGCTACCTGCACGCCATCAACGAGGCGAAGCGGCGGATCCTCGTCATCGCGCTGCGCCACTACCCGACCTGCCGTGATGCCGCGAAGTGGCTGGGCGTTACGCCGTCGACGGTCTCGCGCGACATGCGCTACCTCGGCATCCGCATCGTGAATACCGTTGTCGTGGACGAGCGCGAGTGACCCTCGTCCTCAGTCTCTTCCCTGGGCTCGGGCTCCTTGATCGGGCGTTCGAGGACGAAGGCTTCTGCGTCGTGCGCGCCCCTGACCTCCTGTGGGGTGGCGACATCAAGCGATTCCCCCCGCCGGCCGATCGCTTCGACGGCATCATCGGCGGCCCGCCGTGCACCTGGTGGTCGCGCATGGCGAACATCGCGCGCGCACAAGGCTTCACCGTCAAGCCCGACATGATCCCCGAGTTCGTGCGTTGCGTACGCGCAGCTCGGCCGCGCTGGTTCCTCATGGAGAACGTGGAAGCGGCGCCACCACCCATCGTGCCCGGCTACATCGTGTCCAGCTTCCTGCTCAACAATCGGTGGCTCGGCGAGAAGCAGAATCGGTTGCGCCGATTCTCATTCGGCCATCCCGAGGGGAAAAGCCTTCTACTCGACAGCCTCGTGTTGCTCGAGGATCCCGACTTCGAGCCGGCGGTGCTCGCCAACGGGATGCGCCAGGTCGACGTCAAAATCGGGGGTTCGGGCAAGACGAAACGGGGCCGTGCCACAATCGGGCGTCGGCGCACCATCGGGGATGCGTGCGAGCTCCAGGGCCTGCCACGCGACTTCTTCGGGCCCGACTCGCCGTTCACCCAGGCCGGCAAGGCGCTGATGGTGGGCAACGGCGTGCCGCAGGCGGTGGGCCGTGCGCTCGCGCGCGCGGTGAAGCAGGCGCTGACAACGGAGATCCCCACGCCCGCGCCCGTCATCGACCTCATGGCGGCGCTGAAGAAATCCCTTGCCGGGTAGGGCTTGCGCTAGCCAGATTCTCGCGGTAATCTTGCTGTACCCCTAACCTAGGTGCGGACCTATGGCAACGTTGAACCCCGTTCATTCCATCCTCGCAGGCCTGCGGCTCCTCCAGGAGCGCATCATCGAAGGCTCGGTGCCGCTCGGCATCGCCGACATCGCGACCAACGCCGGCGCGAACGTGATGTCCGAAGCATCCGACATCGACGCGCTGTGTGAAGACGTCAACACCGGCCATCTACTGATCCTCAACGAGGCGAAGTGGGACGCGCTCGTTGTCGCGACCGAGATCGCGTTCGACGACAAGGAAGCGGTGCCGCCCGACATGCGCGAGATCGCCGACCAGATCTACGCGGACTTCCACCCGCCACGCCTGGTCGAGGACGAGCCGGACGTGAACGACGAACCGCCGCCCGACGTCGGCCCACCCGGATCGGGCGCAGTCATCACGGAGTATGAGGGCAACGAATATCAGCACGACCTCGGCGACGAGGACGAACCCCGGAGCAACGCATGAAGACCTATCGCGGCATTCCCGCGCACGTGGTCGTCGTCGATGTCAACGACGGTGGGCGCCAAGGCTTTATCGGGACCTACCCCCTCTCCCTGCACACCGAGCTGCGCAATCACAGCCCCACCGGCTTCTCCTGGGGCTACGCGGGGAGCGGGCCCTCGCAACTCGCGCTCGCCCTGCTCGTGGACGTCCTCGGCCCCCGCCTCGCGCTCGCCAACTACCAGCAGTTCAAGTTCGCTTTCATCGCCGGCTTGAAGGGCGACGAACCGTGGACGTTGACGGATGCGGAGATCGAACGGCTGGCGCGCGCCATGCCCGGGTTCCGCGACGAGGCGGCGATTCACCACCTCGATGGTGACCCGACCAACAACGCTATCGAGAACCTGCTCGCCATCCCCACGCGCGCCGAGGGCGCGGGATCACGCGACGCGGCAATCGCCCGCGGCCAAACCGAGCGCGCGCAAACCCTCTCGGGCCCATCGGTGATGCCCGAACCCCCCATCGAGGCGAGCGACATCGCGTGGGAGCAGACGGGCGAGGAGTTCCCGGCCTCGCGCTTGCTCGCCACCATCGTCGTCGCGGGCTGCCGGATGCACCTCGAGGCGTACGCGGTCGAGGAGAACCTGAACGAGGGCAACGAACAGACGTTCCCGGGCGACTACGGCGATGTCCCGGACAAGGTCTATGAGGCGGTCGGTGGGGATGGTGCCTGGCACACCGTCACCATCAATGGAAGGGAGTACGTGCTGATTGCCACGCCGTTCTGCACATGAGGCGCGCGTCCATCGCCATCGCGCGCGCACGCATTCGGAAGCGTATCACCGAGATCGAAGCGGACACGCGCTATCAGTCGGGGCAGAAGAAGCCGGCCACTACGTTCGAGAACGCGCCCCTCGCACTGATTCAACTGGGGTACGAGGTGGAGATCGCCACCCTGCGCTGGTGCCTCAAGTTGCTGACGCCCGAGTAGGTCCGCACCCTACGCTGTACCGGGCTTGACAGGGCTAGGTTACTTCAGGTAATCTAGCCCTGTGTAGTTCACCTTTCCTTAATCATGAGGTGCGGACCCATGAGCGCAACGTACGGCTGGATCATCGACCGCGAGACGGTCAGCAACGAGAAGGATGAGACGGTGGCCCCTGCCCATCGCACGAAGAGTCGGGCTGGCTGGGTCGGTCCCCGCGACATCACCCCCGAGACGGAGCAGCAACTTCGCAACGGCGCAGGCCAACAGTTCCGCATGTACGACGACGATGGCAACCTCTACTACGAAGGCCGCTACCTCGGGCCCAACGACGAGACAGCGTTCGGTCCTCTCACCGATCTCGGCACGCCCGACGCAGGCGCGGTGCGCATCGACTACAACGAACAGGGGAAAGTGGGTGACGCTATGACGACCACGGCGATCAAGTTCAGCGACCTGCCCCACGCGCAGCACTTCCGCGTCCCCAACTCACTGTGGGGCCGGCTCGTCATTCGCGTGATGCGCTGGTATCTCGGCCCGCAGTATCGCTTCGTGCTGCGCGGGCGCATCCTCGACGTGCGCAAGGCGCGCGTGTACGAGTCGGAGCGCCAAGCACGGCTCGCCGCCAAGGGCACGCACGTCGCGAAGATCCGTGACTACACCGACGTGCAGCTGCGCCGCATCCTCGAGCGCGGCATGCCGTGGCGCATCGCCCAGGAGATCGGCGTCTACATCAAGCACACGCCGAAGGCTGAGAAGCTCATGGCGCAGTGGCGCGCACAACGCTACGAGCAGAACAAGGTCTACGAAGAATCACGCATCGCGCGCATCGTCCAAGAGCGCATGGCACAGGCCCAGTCCACCGCTCGGCACTGGACGCCCGCCGAGTCATTCGTCTGCACCACGTGCCAGCAGGACGTCATGGCGAATGAAGCTGAAGCGCACGCGCGTACCTGCCCGGGCCCACAGGTCCCCGCCGCTGCACGCGCCACCGCTCGCACTCAGGTCGCCATTCCCCAGGAACCGCGCCGCTGGCGCACTACGCTCTACGAGTGCGAACACCAAGGCGACCTCGACACCTACATCGCCGCGATGGCCCGCGTCGGTATCAAGCTCGTGGGCGCTGGAGAGATCGACGAGGCGAGCGAAAGCGTCGCGGTCGAGATCGTGGCCCCCTGCCAAACCCTCCCGGAACTCAACGCCCTCCTCGACTCCGTCGAGGTGATCCACCAGTAGCATCGCTCACAGCTTGACAGATCACCCAGGGCCCGCGCATAATGGCGGGCCCTTAGTCTCACCGGGAACGACGAAGCGGGCGCACTCGCAAGGTCGGTACCACGCGCTGAACAGGGCTGGCGGTCTCTGACCGACCT